>JACCDP010966648.1_pt1 | contig 278335 bp, 324 predicted proteins | sample 7445841 | NCBI WGS metagenome assembly JACCDP01 (sample SAMN15323441, study PRJNA562643) | freshwater metagenome | isolation source: river surface water | place: USA:Blue River Watershed | collected 2017-08-17
GCACGGGTGGAGAGATTCGAACTCCCATCGATGGTTTTGGAGACCATAATTCTACCATTGAACTACACCCGTAGTTAATACGAACATTGACCGGGTTGTGGGTATTCTCCACTACTAGTTAGGCTTCGACCACCCGGTTGATTCGTATTGTGACCCCTCCGCGACTCGAACGCGGGACTCCCTCATTAAAAGTGAGGTGCTCTAACCAACTGAGCTAAGAGGTCATAATAAAGTTGTTTTTGTATAATAAAGTTGTTCACTTTATTAAGCATTTTTTACTTTATTGTGGAGATAGTTGGTTACGCTCCAACTCCTTCGGATTTTCAGTCCGATGCTTCTACTAAGTTAGCTTCATCTCCTTATGTTCTTAGGGGTAGATTCGAACTACCAACATCCTCGGTATCAGCGAGGTACTCTCACCATTGAGTTACCTAAGAATATGGTGGACACGTTGGGAATCGAACCCATTCACTCTGATTGCAAATCAGGTGGTCTGCCATTGACATCCGGCCCATAAACAAAAAACCTCGAGATTTTTAAGTCCCGAGGTTTTCTAATATTTTAAGTTAAACTAATTTAACCTACATCAGTATCATCGAGACATATGGACATACGTGCTTCATCCGCCCATTTTGAACAGATTGTAAACGACATTGTATGTGTAAATTGTCTCATTGAATTTAGTTTTATCTTTTTTCTTTTACAAAGATACTAATAAATATGTATATAATCAAGAAAAGTTTAAAAAAAATAAAATTTAATGTTTGAAGAGGTTTACCAATACTGTTTTTCTGACTATTTATTGTTGACAAATAAACAATAAATGTACCTCTGACGATTGCTTTAATGGCAGGTCTGTGCGAGGTGACTTAAAAACAGAGTTATGCAAAAAATTAAAGCTTTAACAGTAAATCTTCATGAAAAGTTATTCATGATTTTCGTTTATGGGGTTTGTGTATTCATCGCATCCGCCCTTCTATTTCAATTATTCTTCGTAGCCTTACATGTAACAGGACAAGACCAATACATACAAGAATTGGTAAATCGTTTTGACCGTAGATTTGATGGTAATTTTAAAAATGACCCACAAAACGTTATGTACGATGCTGACGAACACATTTGGGTTGAGAGTGTTACAAATAACGTAAAAATCGGAAAACTTGCTGGAAATAGAAATTTAGAATTTGGAGTTAAGAACATGTTGGAGGAATACCTTCAGGAAAAAAACTACGACTTAACACCAAACGCACCAAATAAGTTAAAAGTTGAAATCGTTTATTTAGACGTTCTAACAACTAAAAAGAATGTGTCTGTTTTTCACAAAAATGAAGAAGAGGTTGTGATAAGAATGAAGGGAATACTATACAAAGACGGTAAAAAAGATAAAGAAATAATAGTGGAGGAGGGTTCATCTGAAATCTCTATGTCAACATTAATCGTAGATGAAGGGGGTCAATTTAATCAAACATCACTGAGCAATGCTCTCAAAAAGACTTGCGATAAATTAGTAACAAAACTTTTACAATAAAATGAAAAAATTATCATTCTTATTAAGTTTCTTTTTAATTTCTTTATCATCGTTTGCTCAATTAACTGTTAATCAAACTATAACACCGACAACGGGGTTAAAGGTTGGTGATACGTTAACGGTTAAGTATACTATTGCGAGAGGTACAACAACACCAAGATATTTTTGGTTAAGATACTCGTTCAACAATAAGGCGTTGGCTATGGTTACTAACAGCACTACGTTTTTACAAGGTAGCTCAACTCAAACATTCTTTACGGGTTGGAATAACTATAAATTCACACCATCACCAAATGTCGCGGACACTCAATTATATGCTCAATACTTGGTGACGCCGTGGGGATATGTTGCAAATAACGATTGGAATGTTGGTCAAATTACTGTTCAAAGAACTGATGCCTCAATCAATGGAGATATAGCTACTCAAAAATTCGTATTGAAAGACCAAAACACTTACAATGATATACATAAATTGGACTTGTCTTATGCCATTAATGATGCGTCAGCTAACATCTCACCAATTACAAGAAGTTCAACAAATATTTCATTAAGTGGTGTTGTTGGTAACACTTCACAATTTAAAGTGAAAGTTCTTTTCCCTCAAGGGTACGCCATCACTGATCATAATGTCCAATTAATGAAATTGAAAACGGATGGTAGTGGCACTATTGATTGGTCACAACAACCAATAGCACAATTACCTTTGGATGCTACAGGTGAAGCATTATTTACTACACAAGTTAAAGTTGGCGATAGTTTAGGTGTCTTTGTTAGTCCCGCTTCACAAAAATCTTGGATGAATAATGTTATTACAGTTTCGGATGCGTATAAGGCGTTTTTAGGTCATTCACAAACAGATATATCAGGAACATCAAACTTTTTTACATATCCAGATTTAGAAAAGAAAATAGGTAACATTACTAAAAACGATAATGTATTTAATGAATCTGATTCATATTTCTCATTTGCTTATGTAATGGGTCAAGATGTTTCAGCAAATGCTTTTATACCAACACAATCATCAACTTCATGGAGATGGCATAGTGGTTTATTAAATCAGGATTGGTTAGATGGTAACATTAAAAATAAAGTAACAATTGATACACCGATTAAAGAGGTTTATGCTGTATACGCGTGGGGTGGTGACTTAAACTGGTCACATTCGTCAGATCCTGCGGTAATTGCTAGTAGGATAAGTGCCGGACAATACACAAACTCGGTAAATTCAATCGGTACCATGTCGACTATGTCAACACAATCGATGTCATATAAAACTGAATCGGTTGAAACTGCTAAGTTGAGTGTAACATCAACATTGGAAAATGGAAAAGTAGTATTAACTACAACTCTAACAAAAGAAGGGTTGGCGGGATTGGAAGTTATTATGAATTATGATGAATCTAAATTAACGTTAGATAACATAATATTTGATTCGGGATCAACCATTACAAATTTCTCAACACATAAAGATGGTAGATTAACATTTGGTTCTATTGACCAATTAAAAACTGCGAGAATTAAAGTTGGTACTCCGTATAAATTAATATTCACACCAAAAACAACTTTAACAAATACTGCCGGTTTATTCTACTTTGTTTTATCTGATGCTGTTGATGCGAAAGGAAATAAAGTTGATTTAATCGTTGAGTAATATGAAGAAATTATTAGTAATATGTTTTTTACTAATTTCATTTTTAGGGTTCGGACAGAGTGTATCTGCTCCGGACTCTAAGTCATTTTTACCATCCACTAGTGGACAAGATGCGAGTGGATTTGTTTTAAATGGTTTTAATTCTACCGCAACACTTTTAGCATCAATCAGTTTAGTAAATCCACCATCAGGTACAACATTTGTATTGAACACAACAACAGGTTTAACAGCAGCAAGTGGATTTATTTTATCTGGTAATAAGACTCGTTTAGTAGTAACAGGTACAATGGCTAATATTAATACAGCATTGGCATCCCTAAAAGTAAACACAGGCTCGGTAAGAGGTAATATAGTATTATCAGTGGCAGCAACTATAAACCCAACGGGATATTTTTATAATGGTGTAAATGGACACTTTTATAGACCGATTTCATCAGGGGCAACATATCCTAATGCTAAGTTATTATCATCACAACAAACATTCAAAGGACAACAAGGATATTTGGTAACAATCACTTCATCGGATGAAGATGCGTTTGTGTTTAATAACGTTCCTCAACAAAATATATGGTTCGCATTAACCGATGAAATTGCTGAAGGTCAATGGAGAATCGATGCTGGACCTGAAGCTGGTACCTTAATCAAAACATCAAATGGACAATTAAACGGAAACATAGTTGGACAATATAACAATTGGGCCGGCGGTGAACCGAATAATAGTGGCAATGAAGATTACGCTGTTACTAAATGGGGTGGCGGTTCTCAATGGAATGATTTACCTGCCAATTTTAGTTGTGCTTACGTGATAGAATTTGGAACATGGACTAATCCTGATGATGCCACATTTACGGAGTTTTATACTAATAGTGTAACCCACTCAAATGGAGAAGTATTAACGGCAAGATTCAATATTGATTTTGGGGGTAATGTAGATGAAACTAAATTTTCGGCAAGGGCAAATACATTCGTAAACAATGTGTGGGGAGTAACAAACAATACATCAAGAGCAATAAGTGGATTAGGTAAAGTGGATATTACAAATGATTTGGATACCGCAAAAGTAAGTAATGGTGGTATTAGAGCAACAACAACTACAGGACAAGTAGAATGGTGTGTAATTTATGATTATGATGTAACTAACCAAAGATATAGAATTGGTATTGATAGTAGAGAAGTGAATGGTATACTTACCAACCCATCTACAATTAATAGTTTACAATTATTTGATTTATGGAACGGACCTGTAACATTTAATTCATACGATGCGAATGGTTGGACTGAGGTTTATGTTTATACTTCAACACAATTTAATTTTTCAGGTTCGTCTTTTGCGTCGTCTATAAGAGCAGGAAATGGATTTTACGGATTAAAAGCTGAATTTACATTCACACCAACAACTTCATATAAACAACATGGAATTGACTTATCATATACCAATCAAAATGATTTAAACACCTTATATAATAGCATTGTAACTGTTTCGGACGTGTTTATCGCATTTAAGGAATTATCAAACGGTGGAATATTTGGAAATCAAAGTGGATTGGAATTCGTAAATGGAGTTCAATTTATGAATGCGGATGTGGATGGTAATGGTACATTTAATGAAAATGACACATATAGATTATTACAACATTTAACCGGTGCAAGATCACTTACTGAATATTCTACATTAACTTATTTAATGAAGTTATATAGCAAATCGGAATATGATGCGATTACTAAAACGAATTGGAACACACAATTCAATTCAACTAGAAGTTTATACCCATTCAATTTGAATAGTGGTGTACTTAATAACACTTATAATGTAAATGTAACATGGGTTGGTGATGTAAACTTATCTCATTCGGCACAACAAACGGTAAGTAGCATTACCACTAATTCGATGAGAACAATGAGTTTAACCACTCAATCGGTTTCTAATCAAATCAACGCATACTTAATGGGTGAGAATATTGGGGGTAAAGTAGTTATAACAATATCGTTAGACCCATTACAACAAGAAGTTGTTGGAACACAGTTTCAATTAAATTACGATAATACCTCATTGAAATTTGAGAAGGTGGAGTTTACCACCAAAGGTAACCCAACAAATTTTGGGACAGATAGAGGGTCATCAATAACTTTAGGTTCCTTAATAAGTGATGGTTCAACAACATTAGATAAAACAACCGAATATAAAATTACATTTCTTCCATTAATTGGGATAAATAGTATTTTGGGTTTAACATCAATATCGACAACTGACGCGGTAAATAAGAATGGGACACAATTAAAAATAAAAATAAACTAATGAAGAAGATTATATTAATATCGTTGATTTTATTAGTTGGGTGCACTAAACCTGAACTACCAACACCAACAATGCCGATTGAAAAGATATTCACGGTAACCGAAAGTAAGGTAACAAATGGTCAAACAATTTATTTCGATTTACCATCTTCGGGTACATACATATTGACCTTGGTAGAATTATCAACCGGTCAAGTAATCAGTAGAGAAAAATTTATTGGACAAAACGGTGAAAATACCAGAAAGATTTACACCAAATCATTACCTACTGGATATTTATATTTAGTACTTGAAGATGTGAATAAGAATCAATTGAATAAAACAAAAATAACAATAAACTAAAAAATGACAAAAATGAAAAAAGTATTAATTCTATTAGTTGGTGTCTTATTCGTTGCAGGTTGTACTAAGGATGACATGCTACCGATAATCGAACAACAAATTAAACCAGAATTACAGATTGCCGATAAGTCCGGTATTAAGTTACAAACTTCATTTGTTACAAGTGAGGTATTAATGAACGTTAAACTTGAAAATTCAGGTACCGCTACTATTAAAATTACAGATATTTCAAATAGAGTAGTTTCAAAAGAACAAGTGAATGTTAGTGTGGGTGATAATTTATTAAAAGTATATACATCAGCATTACCACCATCGGCGTATAGAATCGCTCTTTATGATTCAAATAATAACATGTTAGGAATAACAGATTTCAATAAAATAAACTAAAATTTAAATATAAAACAATGGCAGAAGAACAAGAAGAAGGAACAATGAGTGGTTTAAAGAAAACCCTTATCGGTACAGTAGGTACTATAGTAACCGCAGCAGGTGTATGGGCGACTACACTTTTAGGTGGTGGTGATAAAGCAGAACCAGCTCCACAACAGGCTGCACCTGTAATTAACATTACAAACTCAAACCAACAAGCACAACAAGCTTCAGGTGGTGGTAAAACCGTTATTATTAAAGAAAAAGAAACCGTTAAAGAACCTGCAAAACCGGTAAAGAAAAAAGAAGGTGATGAATTTAAAGAAGAAGCTCCAAAATGGTAATTTAATATGAAAGAAGAACAATCAGGTGGATTTAAAGAATTATTAGCTAATATGATGAAGCGTAGATGGTTCATCACCGCTATCGTATTAGGAGGATTTATGATAATCATAATGGGAATATTTGGAGCAATTCTAAATAAATCCGCAATAGAAGGTGAGTGGAAAGAACTTTTACTTTTATTGTTAGGCGCCTTTATTGGTTCTTATGGTAAAATCATTGATTATTGGTTTAGTGATACCGATAAGGATAAGATGTTAGTTCAGAAAATGGACGAAGAAGATGGTACTTCATTATCAAATACCGCCGATATGCCGAACAATCCAATCGTCCCAATGTCAACAGCACCATTGGTATTATCAGAATCAACAACACAAGTAACCGAACAAGTAGTTGAAACACCAAAGGTAGAAAAGAAAGGTGTTGAAATCGACGAAGATGGTGACGGTGTAATGGATGGTTTAGACTTCGATGGTGACGGTAAAATTGACGAATACTTCGCACATAGACAATGTGAACACGTTTGGGGTGACTTAGACGGGGACGGAACTGAAGAATGCTTAAAATGTGGTAAAGTTAGGGATGACTTAGCTGAAATACACATGGAAGGATAAATAAAAGACAAAAAACAATAAATTATGGGATTTTTAAAAGAATTATTTAACGACAACAATACGATTAATGAAAAATCGGTTGTAGGGTTTTCTTCATTTATCTGTATGGTGTTAGCATTAGCTGTTGACCTTGTTACAGGTTATTTTGGTAAACCTTTAGTTATCAACGAATTTATATTCAATGGTTTCTTAGTGATAACACTCGGAGCATTTGGTATAGCATCGGTTGATAAATACATAAACAACAAACATAACAAACAAGACGAAGAAGTCGAAAACGAAGGTTAATAAAGGGGGAGTTTTACTCCCCTTTTTTGTATTTATAATAAAATAAATGTATGAAAAGAATCTTATTACTTTTAGGTATTATACTCGTAAGTATAACCTCATTTGGTCAAACCATTGGTAAAACACAAACCGAACAATATAAAGCATCGTTTGAAACTGCGATAGATATATCACAATTCATGGATTATGATGGTCCACAAATTCCAATTCAAATCTTAAAATGTGGAATTTCAGATGAAATGTACGAAATGTATCCAGAATTGAAAGAGAAAAGAGTGGGTCTTGGAGTTGCAAATATTTCCATGGAATATCTCGAAAACCTTAATCGTTTTAAATTTACTGAAGATAAGACAGAAATAAAAAACAGAATGGTAAAACAATTCCAAGCATCTCAAGCTGGTATTTCTGAAAATAAGTTAGATGGTAGAGGTAAAATTAACTTAGCACAATACTTCGTTACAATTGAGTGTTATGATTACTCAGTATCCGAAGATGAAACGGTTAATTTAAAAGATGGTGTTAAAAATTTAATGGTAACTCGTATAGGTTTACAGGTTAGATTCACTAACGCCGAAACTGGTGTGGTATTCGGGGCTTCAGGATTAGGTGAGGCTAAAACAACAAGAGAGTTAACACTATTATCTGACGCAACTGTTGATCCTGTTAAATTTAATCAATCAACAATTTCAATAGCAACTAAAAAAGCTTTAGACATCGCCTGTGCTAGAATTTTAGACAGAATGATTAAAAAGCAAATATTCACAAAATAATAGAACATGAAATCATTATTATTGGGTTTATTACTTGTACCGTCATTTTTATTTGGTCAAGTATCGTCATGGAGAAATAATCCACCACAACAAAGAGTGGAAACACCGAGAGTATCACCATCAATTCCACAAAGAAATGATGTAAGTAGATGGAGAAATGAATCTCCACGACAATTACAACCAGACCCACGTGGTAGGGTTAGAATTCAAAATTGGAATAGAACCAATCAATTTGGATACTATTGGGGAAATTGGGGTTGGTATCAACCATTCCCATACATTTGGTACGATGACTTAGGTTGGAGACAAAGAAGTGTCATTCATGTTTATGAAAATGGTAGAAGAGATACGATAAGAAAAGAATCGGCGTATACTACTTTTGGTTTTGGACACACTAATAATGACCAAATTTCTTTTTGGGGTGCGGTAGGTAGAAAAAAGGGGTATTTTATTTTGGATTATACGATGTCTTATAATATTGATCAGAATCAATATTACCCAAATGGTAATATCGCAATTGCTGACTTTCCAATCAGTGATAATGATTTTATTAAACAAGGTACTCTATATCTTGGTGGTGGTAAAAGATTTGGTAAGTTAGGTGTTCATGGAATGATTGGTTTTGGTAATGAAGTCATCAGATACCAAGGTAGAGATGCCCTTGGTGGTATATCATTCCCTAAATCCAATTCAAATTTCACAACATTTAAATTCGGTATCATAAGAGATTTTAAATTCTTCACATTAAGATTAGATAGAGACCCAATAAGAAATTTCAATCAAATAAGTGTAGGTCTACATAACAAGTAATGAAGAAAATATTATTTTTTATTTTTATTTTTCTTTCAGTAAAATCATTTGGTCAAACATATACCCAAACTTTTATTGATAAGTGTAGCGGTGAAAAAAAAGTGGCAACTACGACCATGATAAATGGGTATGCCACAGTTTCATTTTACAATCAAGTAAGGACATTTACACCCATAGAAGTACAAACTGGTGTGGTTCAAACTTGGTTAATCACAACTAAAGCAACATATGAGTCATTAACTTGTCCTGTTATTAATAACCCAATTGTACAACAAGCAGTGGCGAATGCTGCCGCTCAAACGGCAAGTAATGCTGCGGCGCAAGCGGCATCTTCAGCCGCAAGTTCAGCAGCGAGTTCGGCGGCAAGTTCATCAGCATCATCCGCAGCAAGTAGTAGTGCTAGTTCCGCAGCTGCAAGTTCCGCAGCGTCAACACCACCACCAACGACTCCACCGCCAACCCAAAGTAGTTCAACACCACCTCCAGCTAGTGGTGGTTCATCACAAAGTGGAAGTGGTTCGTCATCATCTTCTTCGTCACAAAGTTCAGGTAGTTCATCTTCATCGGAAAGTAAAACCGAAACGAAGACTGAAACTAAATCGGAAACAAAGAGTGAATCTAAATCCGAGTCTAAATCAGAATCTAAATCTGAAAGTAAGAGTGAGGAAAAGAAGGAAGAATCTAAATCAGAATCAAAGAAAGAAGAAAAAAAAGAAGAGAAGAAAGAAGAATCTAAAGAGGAAAAGAAAGAAGAGAAGAAGGAAGAGAAAAAGGAGGAAAAGAAAAAAGAAAAAGCGGTATCGACAAATCCGATGTTACTATCATCCGATTTATCAACAATAGAATCTCCTGATGGTAGATGGTTACAATCGGCAACAATCGGAGTTTCAAAATCTTCAATGGCTGGTGATGAAAGTTATTCGGCAACAACAGTTATTATGAGTGATTTAAAAACATTCATAGTTAGTGGTGGTTATACCAAAATGGATTTTTCAAATGGTAAATTAAATGCCATACACTCATATTCTACAGCATTTGCGTACTTGAATGGTAATTATATGAATTTATTAGGGTACACATGGATTAAACCTACACCGAAGTATGGTGTGTTTGGTTATAATCTTGGTTTAATAAATTTATTACTTAAAAATAGTGATAATGGATACGACTTTAATATGTCTACATCTGTTGTTTCTTTTTGGACTAAACCATTTCAATACAGTAAAAAATTAACAGTATCACCTCAAGTGTTTACTATGTTCGCACCGTTATCATGGAATAGTGTTGAGGGGAATTCAACAATCAATAGACAAATGGGTTTTTTATTAGGGGCCTCATTTGACTATAAAATTAGTAAACGTTTTGGTTTAAGTGTGAACTATAAATTAAGTGGGAACACCGCACCAGGAACACCATTTTTAAGTAACGTCTTAATTGGTTCAAGAATGGTGTTATAATTGTTCCTTATCAATTATTAACGGTTTAACATGTTGTCGATGTTTTCTAAAGCCATAATCAGTTGTGATTTTAGAAAGGGTGATTCCAAAAGAGGAACATAATAAAACAAGTCCTATAAGTAAGTTTAACATATTGTATTTTTTTTATATAACTATTAGAAAAATACAACAAAAATATCATAATACCAATAATAATAGGATAATAACAAGAAGTTCTTTATATAATACAAAAAAAATCCCCATTGTTAATACAACGGGGATGTTTGACAAAAAACAATAAATGTACCTCTGACGTGATACATTTAAAATGTATAGAAAATATCTTATTTAGTCAAGTCTTTTGTCAAAGAAATTATTTCAGAACAAGTTTCGTAATCCTCATTACTTTCAAAAAACGGCATTAAATCTCTTTTTAATACAAATGACTCATTCTTAGTAAAATTGAATTCAGTATCCCATTCCAACCCTTTGATTTTTGCTGATACATAAAGGGTTAGAGTTCTTTTTCTTGTTTTTTTGAATTCATGAAACAAGTCAATTATCGATTTATAAATTAACTCTTTGTTTACATCATAAAAATCATTGAACTCTTTGTAATTTCCTTCGATTTTTAATTCTTTGAAAATGTTTTGGTTTCTTTTTGTAGTTTTCATGGATGGGTTGGTTTGTATGGTTATTTATTTTGGCTTCTGTCCCATTTAGCTTTCCTTGCTTCAGGAGGTAATAAATGAGACTCGTGTATTGTGTGTTTTATTTCGGCCCTTATACATGTTTGAGGTGATTTACAATTTTTGAAATAATTGTTTATGTAACCCATCATATTCGCACTACCAATTGGATTCGCCGAATGTATATAAATTTGTGGTAGAGGTATGTTTTTATTCATACTCTCACTAACTAAAAATTTACAACAATCCAATCCTGTTTTTTCTTGGATGTTATTATAATTTAGCTCATAATTATTTTTTACGTTAGTGTAATATTCAACCATCGCCTCTTCACCTAAATCGTGATCAAGAGATATAACCTCAAAATCACCCAATCCGTGTAATTTTATTTGCGTGACAAATTCATCATAATTACGAACAACAATCCAACCTTCATCAACTGGTGTCCTAACATCGTCCAAATATAATCTTTTTTTATTAATTCTCATCTTTCTTAAATGGTTTAGAATAATTTGGATAAATTGAATCCCATATCATATCATTCAATTGATTTGAGTATGAATCTAATCGTTTAAAAAGAAACGATTTGTTTGGGTTATCTTTAATCTTTTCCGCAAATTCTTTTTTGTTTATTAATTCTTTAAATTCGTTTTCAATATCGATTTTTATTAAATCGAATTTATTTTGTAAATCTTTTACCGTTTCTCTTACCCAATCATTAAATTCATCGGGAACTTTTTCAAGCAATTCATCAAACGGTTTATTATATTTTAAATATTCCCATATGTCTCTATTGGATATGTTGGTTAAAATTCGGTGAAGTCGAACATATTCTTCTCCTTTAATTTTCATACGAAAACCATTCTTGAAACGAATTACATAACCTTCTCTATCGTTAGATATTTCTTCTTTTAATAAGTCGTACCCTTCTCCCCACGTTTTATATAACATAACAACACGAAATCCGATATTGGAAATCATATTTTTTAAACGAATATCATTATTGTCGTTATGGATATTAACCTCGTCTCCGGTTTTAGTATTTATCACACCTAACAAAACAAGATCTTCATAATCATACTCACACACTATTCTGTTCTCTTTATAGATTATCTCAAACAAATATGTGTAATCGGTATGCAACCTTTCAAAATTATATTTTTCTAAAAGTTCCTTACCTTTAATTGCTTGTGGTGATGTGAAAGAACCACGAGTCGCCATAATCCATTCACCTTTAGTCTTTGGAGTCGGTTCGTAATACGGGTCATCAAAATTAGGTAGGTTGTTTGGGTCAAAGAACCTTTCCATACCGGTTTCGTAATTGTTATTGAACCATATGTTGTATCTTCTTTCATCACTCAATTCATATTCGTAATAAAAAAGAATACCCAAAGACCCATCCATTTTTTCATAAACATCAAACAATTCATTTGGTAAATCCTTTGGTTTATGTTCTTCATAATTAAAAAACTTCTTGAATGGTCTGGCAATAACATTACCTTTGGAATCGGTAACTAATCCACGACATTGCATAGTAATATCATCCCACAATCTCTCATATTGAACTTTTGGTGTGTAATTCCAAATAGTTAAATCAAGAGTTGGGTGGGTTTGTTTTTGTAACAAACCATCTATATGATATTTTTCTAATGTCTGAATCATTAAAGTCTTTTATAGATACCAAGTGTAAGTCCACGTCTTAGCCATGATAGGGACAAATATAATCCACATATTTTTGAATTCCAAAATTTTTCGTGACTTTCTGGTTCACAAGTTTCAAAATAAAAATCAAAGACTGGTAAAATGTGTACAGCCCATTGTTGGGTTGATATATAGAAATAAAATTTCATTTTCTTTTTGGGTTTTGGATTAATAGAATTCATGAATGAAACTATAAACTGACTCATTAAAGTTTAATTTGAAATCTGTTTTTCATTTGTTGGAGTTTTTCATCGGGCACTCCATGTATGTTTTGATTACCGTGTCTATTCTCAACTATCAACGTATGTACTCGATATTTGTATCTTTCGGCCATATCGTAATAGATTTTCATTTCCCACTCTTCAGTAAACGTATTGGCAACAACTATTCTTGAAATTTCTTGTCTCATTCTTTCAGAACACCTAAATTGACAATAGTTGTGAGCCTCTCTAATTTTAGAAGAATCAAAATTGTATTCACCCTTATCATTGTAAAAAAAATCATCCGCAGATAATATCTCAGGGTCTCTATTTGTTGGGGATTGTAGAATTAATCCCGCAACTGTTGTTTTTCCACTACCAGGAATACCTCTTAATAAGATTAAATCCCCAATATATTCATTATCTTTTGTCATAACTATCATATTAAAAAATAAGAAAAAAGGGGGTTAAGTTTTATCCTAACCCCTTTTTTATTATTTAACCTCCTCTACAGATGGTTTTTTAAGACCATCTTCAGTAGTGGTTGCGTCAGCACCACCACCTGGAGTTTGTGCAGTTGTATCAACCGCGGTTACAGCAGCCGTATCAACTTTAGCACCAGTAGAATCTGTTGCTTCATTTGTGGAAGATCCTGTACCACATGCTGCCAATGTTAAAGTAACACCAACAACCAAAATTAAGATATATTTTCTCATATAGTTAAATATAACGAATATTTTTGTTAAAACCAAATAAGCATAAAAAAACCCCAACAAGGTGTCGGGGTTTAAGGTCTTTCGATGGGTTCAACCCCATTTACTTATTAAAAAAAACGAAAAGGTAATCGACAAAGAGAACCTCTGAGAATATAAATATATATAATTTTCAAAAAAAGTCAAGTATTTACAATATTTTTTTGGAAATTATTAATTTTTCATCTTTATACTTAATTGTCACTGCCACGTCTTCTTTAATATTACCCTTTAAAATCTCTTCACTTAGGAAGTCCTCACAAAGGTTTTGAATGATACGTTTCAGTGGACGTGCTCCATATTCCTCCTGAGAGTTAAGTTCAAAAATTCTATTGATTACGGATTTATCAAATGTAACCTTATAATTTTTTTCTTTAAGTCTATTGTTAAGTTTACCAATTTCAATCTGAACAATCTTCTTAAGTGTTTCTTCGTTCAACGCATTAAACAAGATAATATCATCAATACGATTTAAGAATTCAGGATTAAACTGTTGCTTAAGTGATTTTTGAATAATTGATTTTCTAACTTCATATTTCTGTGTTTCACTTGAAGATGTGCTGAACCCAACTCCACCGCCAAAATCAGATACTTTCTTAGCACCGACATTTGAGGTCATGATTACAATTGTATTCGTGAAGTTAACTTTACGACCAAATGAATCGGTTAAATGGCCTTCGTCTAAGATTTGTAATAAGATATTAAACACATCTTTATGGGCCTTCTCAATCTCATCAAATAACACAACAGAGAATGGGTTATTTTTAATCTTCTCAGTCAATTGACCTCCTTCATCGTAACCAACATAACCTGGAGGAGAACCAATTAATTTAGATACGTTGTGTTTTTCCATGAATTCACTCATGTCAACACGAATAATTTTATCAGGGTCACCAAATAACAATTCGGCGATTGATTTAGCTAAGAATGTTTTACCGACACCCGTAGAACCTAAGAAGATAAAGGAACCGATTGGTTTATTGGCGTCTTTAATACCTACACGATTTCTTCTAATTGATTTAGAAATACTAAGAATGGCTTCATCTTGACCAATTACCTTTTCAGATAATAGAGATTCCATCTTTAATAGTTTCTCAGTTTCTTTATCATCTAATTTAGTAATAGGAACACCTGTCATTTCTGAAACGATTTCGTAAACGTCGTCAACAGTGATTGGTGTTTTGTTATCTTTTAAACCATCAGTCCATTTTAATTTTTCACTTTCTAAACGAGTTAGAATTTTTCTTTCTTCGTCTCTTAATTTCGCAGCTTGTTCATAATTCTGTGATTTAACGACTAAGACTTTTCTTTCTTTGATTTCGTCCGCCTCCTTTTTCAATTTTTCAATTATTTCAGGAACTTTGCTTGAAACTCTTTTTTCCGAACCTAACTCATCTAACACATCAATCGCTTTGTCGGGAAATTGTCTATCCGTAATATAACGTGAACATAATTTAGTTATAGTTTCAATCACATTATCTTTATATTCAACTTTATGGAATGATTCGTATGATGATTTTAGATTCTTTAAAATTTCATTTGTTTCTTGTTGAGTTGGTTCTTTAAGAATAATTTTTTGGAATCTCCTAACTAAGGCGGCGTCTTTTTCTAAATGTTTTTTATACTCGTCAAATGTTGTAGCACCAATACACTGCATTTCACCTCTTGCTAATGCGGGTTTCATGATGTTAGCTGCATCCATCGCTCCACTAGCGTTACCGGCACCAACCATGGTATGTAACTCATCGATAAAAACAATCACATTAGTAACTTCTTGTAATTCATTTAAGATTGCTTTTATTCTTTCTTCAAATTGACCTCTGTATTTTGTGCCGGCAACTAAAGATGTTAAATCTAACGAGACCAATCTCTTATCTAAAAGATTTGATGGACATTCTCCTTTATGAATCATGATGGCAAGTTTTTCAACTAATGCGGATTTACCCACACCGGCGTCCCCAACAATCACGGCATTATTTTTCTTCTTTCGAGATAATATCTGAGCAATTCTTTTTACTTCTTTATCTCTACCAACAACAGGGTCAATTTTACCTTCTTCTGCGAGCTTTGTTAAGTCTCTTGAAAAGTTATCTAAAATTGGTGTTGTGGAACCTTTACGTACTTTACGTGGGTTAGTTTGTGGCCCGTCTTCAAAAAAATCTACTGACATTCTACAAGTATTTTAGTTATATCACAAACATAACATAAATTATTCTAAAAAACAAACTAAAGACAAAATGTCTAAAAAAATGTCTAACGAATGTCTAAATGTCAGTTTTAGACATTTGGCAAATAAATTGTTCATACATGTTAAAAAAATATAAACTATGATTACATTATTTAAAGATCCGTTTTTCCAAGGTTTGGAATCTGCTTTTGAAACTAATCGTTTCATGAGAACACCTGAAACTAAAATCAGTAAAACAGAAACTGAATATAAAGTTGAGGTGAGTGTGCCAGGTCTAACTAAAGATGACCTGAAAATAACAACCAAAGATGGGGTTTTAAGAATTTCTTTTGAAAAGGAAGAAAAAGATGAAAGAAACCATTTCGTCACCAACTTCACTAAGTCTTACAACGTTCCAGACGATGTTAAAGAAAAAGACATTTTAGGAAAAGTTGAAAACGGCGTGTTAATTTTAACACTACCGATAGACAAGAAGAAATCAATTGAAAGATTAATTTCCCTTAACTAAGACTAAACCCCAAGAAATTGGGGTTTTTTATTTGATATTTATTTCATATATTATAGTAAAAATTATACATATGGCTATTATATCAGAAAAAATTGAGGGTACATTAATTGAAGTTAAAATTAACTCATCTAATTTAAAATCGGCGTCATACGATACTGAAAAAGAGATTATGACTGTGGTATTTAATTCCGGCGGTATTTATGAATACAGTAAAGTACCTTGGAACAAATTTACCAAATTTAGATTGGCAGAGTCTCAGGGGAAATATTTTAATGAGAATATTGCTAAAACCTACAAGTACAATAAATTATAATGAGTTTATTTGAAGAATTGATTGAAGATAGAAAGGGTGATGAGGAGATTGTAAAATCTTTCGAACCTAAAGATTCACTTTCAGACCAAATTTTTGAAGGGTCTGAGGGTGAATTTTCTATGCGTAGTGACATTAGAAAAACTTTACTAAAAATTACAGATGATTTTATTGACACATTAGGTGTTGAATTTTTCATACATGACGTGGTGTTAACGGGGTCACTATCAAATTACAATTGGTCCCAATTTTCTGATGTAGATTTACATATTTTAATCGATTTCGAAGAATCAAAATATCCAATCACACTTTTAAAAGAATTCTTTGACGCAAAAAAGAACGTTTGGAACGAGAAACATGACATCAAAATAAAAGGTTATGATGTTGAGATGTATGTTCAAGATGTTAATGAGCCTCACGTATCTTCAGGTGTTTATTCCATATTACATAATAAATGGGTGGTGGAACCTAAAGAAGAAACACCAAACATTGATGATAGAATGATTCTTCAAAAGGGTGAAGAGTACATGAAAATGATTGATAATTTAATAAAGAATGGTAATAAAAAGGATACATTAACCAAGATTGAATCGTTGAGAAAGAAGATTAAAACCTTTAGACAAAGTGGTTTGGAGCAAGGTGGGGAGTATTCTTATGAGAATTTAACATTCAAATTACTTAGAAGAAATGGATACATAGAAAAACTATTAAAACTGAAAACGGACATCACAGATAAGAAATTGTCCATAACACAATAACTATACCTATTTTTTTTCCTATATCTATGTATTTATAGGATAAGAATAAGTATATCTTAATATTAACAAAATGGCAGATTTAAAACCTATTGGTAGCGAAAAGTTAACTGGTGATGAGAAATTGAAAAGAATTCTCGAACTAACTTACTTTAATGAGAATAACAAAAAGTCTTCATCGACTAAACCTGAATTAGTGAAAGAATCTAAATCAGGTGCTTTTTACGGTATCGTTAAAGAAAAAGACGCATATTATGTAAAAAGTGGAGTAAATGAATCATCATTAGATTATATTGGTGGTATGTTTATGAAGAATAAAAATAGATTTAATTCATATGGTGAGGCACTTAAAAGACTTGAATTGATTAAAGGTCAAGAAGAATTACAAGAGGCTACCAAATATGTTTTAAAACAAAATAAACCTCAGGAAGAATCTCCATTACCGGCACCGTCAATGGATGCCGCTCCAGCACCTGATGATTCAGCACCTGCTCCCGATGATTTTGGAGCTGATGCAGATTTTTCAGGAGATGCTCCTTCAACAGAACCATCTTCAGATATGCCATCTGATGGTGAAGGTGAATCAAGTGGTAAAAGATCAGATTACATGGCGGAAGTTCAAAAATACGCTGGTAAATTAGGTCAAGAACTAAGAGATTTACACGATAAAATGGAAAGTGATGATATTAAGTACGTACTTAATATGGTTATATCAGCTGTTGATTTAGATAGATTAGATTTAGAAGATATTGAAGAGATTGCTAAGAAATTCGAAAGAGACGAGGAAGAAGAATCAGATTTTGATTCTGAAACTGAACCATCGTCTGATGAAGAAGTTCCTGCTGAAGAACCTGAATCTGACATTGCGGAATACGATTCAATGTCGGCTTTAGAGTCATTTATTGATTCTCCAGTAGATTTAGGTGACGAATCTAAGGATGAAGTTGATTTATCAAAATATGCCGTTACAGATGGTGATGATGAAGATCTTCAAGAATTAGATTTAGACGAGATTAAAAATGAAATTAATAGAAGTGTTGGTGAGACACTAATGAAATATTTCAAATAAATGATTCTTATCTATATCAATGAAATTGGAGCTGACTATAAAGGTCAAAAACAATATGAATTCATTTTTAGTGAATCCACAGAAATTGATATGGACGAATGGTTTGTAATACCTGCGTCAGCAACATCACAACCTAAATCACCACAAATAGAATATGTTGATTTAGTTGGTTTATTAAAAAACACAGATTTAAATTTAGAATTAGTTCAAGACTCCGATTATTTCGGAGTTATTGATGCTGTAGATGGGGTAGTTTCTTTAGGTTGGGAGAAATTTGATATTAATTCTGACGAAGAGAGATTAGCCTTTAGATTTGGTGAATCAATTGAAACAGTTTCCAAGAAATTAAAATTGAGAAACTATCATTTATTAAAAGAAGAAATTAAATTAAAAGATATATGAAAAGAGACATAATTGTTACTAAGTTAATGAAAGAAGGGTTTTCCGAAAAAACATTAGTTAAATTCACCGATAAACAATTATCCGATTTGAGTGAGAGGATATTAGGTGAAGAAAACATTATGATTTCAACAAAAGACCCTCAAGCACAGCAAAAAATTGCCATAGCTAAGAAGGCCAATAAGACAATTGAAACATACGAGGAAAAAAGTGAGGAAATGTGTGAATCTTGCAATTGTGTTAAATCGGAATGTAAGTGTAAGAAGAAAAGTAAAAAATCTGAAACTTCTGAAACTTGGAAAAACGTTAAAAAAGAAAGTATCGAAACTAAAAAGTGGGTAAACAAACTTGCTGAAGAAAAATTTCATAGTTTTACATCAAAAAACGAAATTATGGAATTAATTCAATCAAAATTGACTGAGTCTGAAGTTATGGAACCACAACATGGTAGTAAAGTAAAAAAGGGACACAACGGTGTACCTGAATTTATGTCTTATGACATGATTACAAATGATGGTGATACTAAAACAGCACCAGCAAAACCAACAACAAAACCAGGTACTAAACCTGGAACTACTCCGTCAAAACCAAAAACACCTTACCAACCGGGACCAGGACCAAAACATAAACCTAAGGCTTTCGCAGAAGAAAAGAAATAATCAAATGAAGAATTTGACAAAACAAAAACTTTTAGGTATTATTAAGGAAAGCCTTAATGAAATGCCAATGGATTTTGATACCCAAGACAGACCAAATACTGATGTTACCGATAAATTGGCGACAGGGGATACTCCATTAAAAAAAGTTCCATTACCTAATACGGGTGAGGAACCAAATAAAAATTTCCAAGAATTATTAGCTTCAGAACGTTATAGACAAGTTGTACAACGAGTTAGACAATACACAGGTGTTGAAACAACTATGGTTGGTGAACGTGGTATGGGTGAATTAACTCATATGATGATGGCAGCTCATAATGAAATTGTTACAACTGAAAGAGAACATAGAGAGGCTTTAGAACAGTTAGCTATTGAATTGGTTATGAAAGAGATGGGAATCCCTGAAGGTGCCGTTCAATTTGATGCTAAAATTGTTGGTATGGGTGAGGTTGATACTCAAGATTTCGAAAGAGAAGAAATGAATCAACAAAACATGGACCAAGTTGATATTGAAGAAGATTTGATGGAAGACTTGGAAAGTTTAGATTTAGAGAGAGCAAAAAGAAGATTAATTAACAGTATGATACAAGGGGCATCTAAAAGAGGCCATTACATGTATCATTATGTTTCAGAAAAAATACAAGAAATTACAGGTTCAGAAAGTTTAATTAACCAATATGGTGTTTTAATGTCAATTAATGACACTTTATATTGGCAATTAAGTGATCAAACTATGCAAATGATGATGGGCGGTGGAGACGGAGGTGGATCTGTTGGAGGTAAAGAAGAAGTTGAAAGAGATACTGACCCACCAACAATTAAAGCAAGAGCAATTAATTTCCCAATCTTAGTTCACGAATTAATAAAAGGAATGATGGAATTATTCTCACATCAAGGAGAACCTGAAGATAAAGAGATGTTCCAACAAGTTATGCAACATGAAGACACATTAGAAAAGGAAATGTGGGATTTAAGATTAGGTCCAGCGATTTGGGACAGAATTAGATCTCAATACCCTGAAGATGTGTTAACTGATGAAGATAAGGCTGAATTACAGAATTATTTATTGGTTGAGATTTTTAAATTACCTGCGAAAAAATTCTTAATCTTAATGAAAGAAGTAATGTCTGGTTCTGAATCAGGAAAACGATTAATTCAAGAAATAGTTGATGGTATTGTTTTAATGTTAAATGACCAAGATTATCAAGAGGCTATTAACATTTTTAATGATGATTTAGATTCAGTTGAAGATAACACAGAAGAACAAGATTTCGATGATTTCTTAGGTAGTTTAGGTATACGAAGACCTGAGGATGACGATGATGAAGATTAATAAGAAAGGTGGTTAATCCACCTTTTTCTATTTATACAGTATATGAATTCAAAAATAGAACAACTAAAAGAATATGCTAAAATCATGAAGGACGCACCATACGCTTTAAAAACGTATTTGCAGACTTATGATAACACGCAAAAAAAATATGTCCCATTACAATTATTCCCTGACCAAATTCAATTAATTGAGGATTACGAAAAGTATAATGAGAACATTACAAGAAAATATAGACAGGCGGGGGTTACGACTGTAACTGCTGCTTGGATTTCAAAGAAATTACAAACCGCGAAACCTGACGAACCTGAGAGAGTTCTATTAATCGCCAACAAACGTGATACTGCGGTGGAAATGGCTAATAAGGTTAGAAACTTTTTAGAACAATGGCCTGAATGGATTAATGTTGGGTTCTCACCTGATAAAAACTCTGAAAGTAGATTTAGATTAAATAATGGTTGTGAGGTTAAGGCGGTTGCAACATCAGCGGATGCGTTACGTGGTTATACACCTACCATTCTTGTATTTGACGAAGCGGCGTATATCGAAGCTGGTGAAGACTTTTGGGCAGCATCTATGGCATCCCTATCTACGGGTGGTAAAATTATTCTTATCTCAACTCCAAATGGTTATGACCCCATCTATTACGGTGTTTATGACCAAGCAGTTCGAGGAGTGAATGATTTTCATATTACAGATTTAAGATGGTTTAAAGACCCTCGTTATACCAAAGACTTACGTTGGGTTAAATGTAATGATATATGTCACTACATGTTAAACAGAGAACAATACAACGATGATGAAGTTGTGATGTATGACTTTGATATTGAAAAATATGAAGAATATCATGAACAAGGTTATAAACCATTTTCATCTTGGTTTGAATCTATGTCTAAGAAATTTAAATACGATAGACGTAAGATTGCTCAGGAATTGGAATGTGACTTCTTAGGTTCAGGAGACGGTGTAATACCCGGTGAAATTCAAGAAAACATCGCTAAGAACATGATTAGACAACCTATTGAAAAATACATGCAAGCAACGTTGTGGCAATGGAAAGAACCACAAGTTGGTCATCGATATATTATGGGTGTTGACGTTAGTAGAGGTGATAGTGAGGATTTCTCATCAATTAATATTGTGGATTTTGACGATAGGGAGCAAGTGTTAGAATATATTGGTAAAATACCTCCCGATGATTTAGCTTCGGTTGCATATAAGTGGGGAGTTCTATATGGAAACGCCTTTATTGTGATTGATATTACGGGTGGTATGGGTATTGCCACTTCAAGGAAGTTACAAGAAATGAATTACAAGAATTTATACATTGATGGTATTAATACTCAGAATATTTGGGAATACAATAAAAAATCAATGGAGAAGATACCCGGATTAAATTTCAACAACAAAAGAACTCAAATTGTCGCTGCGTTTGAGGAACAGGTTAGAAAAGGATTTGCTATTAGGTCAAATAGGTTATTAAATGAACTTAATACGTTCGTTTATATTAACGGTAGACCTGACCACATGAAGGGTGCTCACGATGATGCTATCATGAGTATGTCAATGGCACTTTACGCCGGTGATATATGTTTTAATCAATTAGAAAGAAATGAATCTAAAAATAAAGCAATGTTAGATTCATGGATGTTATCTGAAAGAACATATGAACCAAATAAATCATTTTACTCATACGGAAGTAGTTTTGACCAAATAGGTTCGATGGGTATTGATAATCCGTCGTATCGACAAAATAATATGACTAACGCTCCAAAAGAGGCTTATTCTGAATATTCTTGGTTATTCAGTAAAAGAAAATAAACTACTATTTTCAAATAAAAAAGTTTATATTGTAAAGAAAACTATTTATATACATATGGCAGATCAAAATCTTACTGTTTTTCAGAAATTAACGAGAATGTTCGGTTTCCCCGGTCAAACAAGACCTGAGGATACCCCATCTTTTAATTTCAGTAAAGACGAACTTTTAAAGACAGACAATAGAGAAGATTATGAAAAGGCAATGTTACAAGCACAACAAAGTTCTTACATTGCTGATAAATTCGCTAAATTAGACCAATCTCTTTATAACCAATCAGTATATTACGAACCAAACAGACTCGCAGCATATTATGATTATGAATCTATGGAATTCACACCAGAGATTTCAGCGGCTTTAGACATATACGCAGAAGAGTCGACAACATTATCTGAAAAAGGAGAAATTTTAACTATCTATTCTGAATCAGATAGAATCAAAGCAATCTTAGAAGATTTATTTAAAGAAAAATTAGACATCAACACTAACCTACAAATGTGGGCGAGAGGTGTTTGTAAATACGGTGATGATTTTGTTTACTTAAAAGTTGATCCTGAAAAAGGTATCATCGGTTGTCAACAACTTCCAAATATTGAGATAGAAAGAATCGAAGGTGCCGCCAGTAAAACACCTGGTAATAATGTTGATGTTAAAGTACCAACAAGAGAATTGAGATTTACATGGAAAAATAAAGACATGGAATTCCAATCTTGGGAAATTGCTCACTTTAGATTATTAGGTGATGATAGAAAATTACCTTATGGTACTTCTATGTTAGATAAGATTAGAAGAATTTGGAAACAACTTTTACTTGCTGAAGATGCTATGTTAATTTACAGAACATCAAGAGCTCCTGAAAGACGTGTATTCAAAGTATTCGTTGGTAATATGGATGATAAGGATATTGAACCATATGTACAACGTGTAGCGAATAAATTTAAGAGAGACCAAATCGTTGATTCAAGAAATGGTCAAGTGGATATGAGATATAATCAAATGGCGGTAGACCAAGATTATTTCATACCCGTTCGTGACCCGTCACAAACTAATCCAATTGAAACTTTACCTGGAGCACAAAACTTAGGTGAAATTGCGGATATTGAATATATCCAAAAGAAGTTACTTGCGGCTTTACGTATACCAAAAGCATTCTTAGGATTTGAAGAGGTTGTGGGTGAAGGTAAGACTTTAGCGTTAATGGATATTCGTTTTGCTAGAACTATCAATAGAATTCAAAAATCTTTAATACAAGAATTAAATAAAATTGCTTTAGTTCATTTATATCTTTTAGGTTTAGAGGATGAATTAAGTAATTTTGAATTATCATTAACTAATCCGTCAGCACAGTCTGACTTATTACGTATTGAAACGTGGAAAGAGAAAGTGACACTTTATAAGGACGCCACATCTGACCAATCACAAGTTGGTATCTTACCAGTATCACATACATGGGCAAAGAAAAACATTCTTGGATTTAGTGATTCTGAAGTTATTTTAGATTTACAACAACAACGTTTAGAACGTGCCATGGGATTTGAATTAACTAACACACAAAATATTATTAAACGTTCAGGAATATTTGATGACGTTGATGCTAAATACGGAATACCTGAAGAAGAAAGAGAAAAAGCTATGGAGGCTGCTTCAGGTGAAGGTGGAGGAATGGATATGGGTGGGGCACCACCACCGCCATCAGGAGGAGGTGGTTCTGAAGGTGGAGAAGCCCCATTATCAGAATCAAGAAAATCTAAAATATTAGGTATGTTGGGTGAAGAAGAATTAAGTTTCGAACACTTATTTGATATGAAGAAGGCACAACAGAATATTTATGAAATAGAAAATAAAATAAAAGACATTTTAAACGATTAAAAATGAACAAAATAGGGGTAATTAAGACCAAAATTTTAAAGAAATTGACAGAATCATATTCATCTCAAAACAAGAACGAGATGAAGTCTATTCTTAATACTATCAAGGAAAACAAAGAATTCAAAGAAATGTATTTGTTTTATGAAGAGATTGAGAACAAATACTTTGAAGATAAAGAAGTTGCTAAATTGTATGTAGAAGAATTAAATTCAATTTTGAAATCAAAATCAAGCAACCTACAATCAATTTGTAATTCATTAAATGAGAAATTAGGTGAAGTAGAAATCAATGAAAATGAGTTGTATACAACATTAGATACCTTATTGGAAAATGAAACATTAAATAACATTGACAAAAAAGTAATTGCGAAAAAGAAATTAGTAGAACATTTAACAACTAAAAAAGAAATCAAGGAATCTGAAAAATCAACTTACTCAGCAAATGAAAATCTTTTACATACAGTTTTAGCAAACAACTTTAACGTGTTATATTCAAATACTTTAAATGAGTCACAAAAAGAAGAATTAAAGAATATTTTATCAATGTCAAATGACGAATTAAATACTAAAACCACAGAATTAAAGGAATCAATTTTAACCCAAGTAGAAACAATATTAACAGAATCGAAAGATGTGGAATTTAATAGTAAATTGAATTCGGTTAAAAATGAGGTCCAATCAATGGACACGTCCAAAATAAATTATTACAGATTAACAGAATTAAAAAATGGTCTTAATTAAGACCATTTTTTATTTGTTGAACATAGACCGCTTTCAAAACCTCTTTTCTTCTTTTAACTGAAGGTTTCACAAACTCTTGTCTTTCTCTTAACTTCTGAATTTGCTTAGTTTTTTGAACTTTTTGTTTGTAAGTTCTTAACGCACTTTCTATGTTTTTTTCTTTGGAAAGATTTATTATTATCATAAAATATAAGTATATCACAAATATATAAAAATTTTTTGGTTTTACGATTTTTTTTCCTTATTTTTTAATAACACCATAAAATAAAAATAACATGAAAAATTAATGAAGACAGGAAAATATATTCCTTTAGGGGAATATAACGATGTAAAAATCGGTTATGGCACCGTAGATTTTAAAAATTTAAAAACAATTTACTTAAAATTAAATTCTTGGTTACAACCCGAAAATGAAACTGACGATTTTGACCACATCATATATAGGTCAAGAAGAAAAATAAAAGAAATAGTATATAATTTAAAAACACCTTTTTTTAAAGAACAATCAATCGTTGATTTAGATATTAGAACTAAAGGAATTAAATTAGAAAAGAGGTCATTTATGAATTTAGAAGTTACATTATACGTTGATAAGCAATTTGATGTGAAATCTAAAGAACTAAAAAATACGGTAAAAAAACTAATTGAGGATATAGTTGACTTGGGATTACAAGAGAAAAAACTATTCAATTTTTACAAAACTAAAAAATAATACGGATTCTAATGTATTTATAGGAATATTAATCTATAAATGAAAATATTAGGTCCAAACGAAACGGGAAAAGGTATACTGATAGAATATGATGCTGGTCATGTTTCTCCCGACGAAAACAAACAAGTATTAAAGGAGGCAAAGGATATGGACTTTTCACAAGACCTTATCCTTTACGCCGTTTTACAAAAATACGATACCCCAAATAAGAACGGAAGGATTTATCCTGAAACATTACTTAAAAGGGAAAACGAAAAATATCAATCTCTTATTAAGAAGGGAAGTGCTTTAAATGAATTAAACCACCCTTCATCTTCACTTATCGATTTAGATAGGGTTTCACACTCAATTCTTGAGACTTGGTGGGACGGTAAAATCCTTATGGGTAAAATTAAATTATTCACATCTCCAGGTTGGAGAAAGATGGGTATTGTTTCTACCAAGGGTGATCAAGCCGCAATGTTATTAATGAACGGAGCAACTTTAGGTATATCATCTAGAGGGGTTGGTTCGTTGAAAAGTGTTAGAGGTCAAAACATAGTTCAAGACGACTTTGAATTAGTTTGTTTTGACTTGGTATCCTCACCATCAACACCAGGAGCTTATATTTTTTCAGACCCATCCGAAAGAGACCAATACCAAGAAGGTATTGAAGAAAAACCAGCATTGGATGATAGAATGAAAAAATTGATGGGTGGATTGGATAAATTTTTATCCAAATAATCAATTTTATAGGGTTCGGAATATTAAAATCTAAATTTTTATCAAAAACTAAGTATTTATATTAAAATAAAACAGCACAAATGAGCGAAAAATCTATTTTAGAACAAGCGTTACTTCAAGTACAAAATCTTGAGGAAGCCGTAAAGCAAAATGCAAAGGGTATACTTGCTTCAACAATGAAGGAAGAACTAAATCAATTGCTTAAAGAATCAGAAATGGAAGAAGAGGAAGAAACATCGGAAGATGTTATTTCTAAAAGTGAGGAACCAAATGATATGTCAGAACAACCTGAAGATGAGGCAGACGATGCCGAATCAGACGATGATTCTGAAAATGTTGACGACCTCGATAACGAAGACCCAAGTAAAGACATCGATTCATTAGACTCAGAAGTTGGTGGTGATGATTTACCTTCAATGGACGACGCTGGTGATGACTCATCTATGGATGATGTTGCCGCTGACGACATGGGAATGGACGATGATGTTATGGACATGACAGGTGCATCTGATGAAGAGGTACTTAAAATTTTCAAAGCTATGAAACCTGAAGATGGTATCGTAGTTAAGAAAGATGGAGATAACGTAGAACTTGATTTGGGTGATGACGAGTACATCATCAAATTAGATGGAGACGATGATCTTGACGAAGAATCTTTACCTATGGCAGACGACATGGCACCAGAAATGGATGACATGGGTTCTGATAGTGAGGAAGAAGAGGAAGAAGAGACTATCTACGAAATCGAATTAGGTGAAGAAGAGGAAGAAGACTCTAAAGAAGTTGAAGCGACTGAAGAAGAGGAAGAAGACTCTAAAGAAGTTGAAGCGACTGAAGCAGCAAGAACATTTGCTAACGACGTTAGAACTCCGGCTAACCAAGGTAAAAAATACAAGGCTGGTCGTCATGAAATGAACGAAGAAGTTGAAACATTGAAAAAGCAAAACGCTGAGTACAAGAAAGCTTTAGTTCTTTTCAAAGAAAAACTTAACGAAGTTGCTGTGTTTAACGCAAACTTAGCTTACGCAACTCGTCTGTTCACAGAGCATTCAACAACAAAACAGGAGAAATTGAACATTTTAAAGAGATTTGATTCAGTTTCGACAATGAACGAGTCTAAGGGCTTATTCAATACAATAAAATCTGAATTAGGAACTAAAAAACCAGTAACTGAGTCAGTAGTTGAAAAAATCTCTAACACTCCATCAACATCTTCTTCTCAAGAAGTATTATCTGAGTCAAAAGCTTATGAAGCACCTCAGTTCAAGAGAATGAGAGATTTAATGAGTAAAATAAAATAATAAATAAAAAAACAAAAAACCAAATATTTTAAAATGGGAGCATTATTAGAATCAGGTATGGTAGGTAACATCGGTCTTAAGCACCTTCGTGTTATCAAAGAAGATACCATCAAAAAATGGGATGACTTAGGCTTTTTAGAAGGTCTTGACGGTCACCAAAAAGATAACATCGCGCAATTGTATGAAAACCAAGCGTCACACTTAATCAACGAAGCCGCTACAACAGATGCTTCAGGTTCTTTCGAGACTGTGGTTTTCCCAATTATCCGTCGTGTATTCTCTAAATTATTAGCAAACGACATCGTTTCAGTACAAGCAATGAACTTACCAATTGGTAAATTGTTCTTCTTTATCCCTAAAATCTCTGAAAGAGATGGTGGTACAGATCACAGAGCACCTTATGGTTTCCCTAACGCTGGTGGTAACGGTGACTTCACTGGTAAAAACCTTTACGATCGTTTCTATGAAGCGTCTGACGCAAACGACCAAGGTTTATTTGACTACTCTAAAGGTAAATTCTCTTCTGAGTCTTTAACTATTGTAGATTTAGTAACTTTCTCTAACGGAGCAGCTTCAGCAGCAAGTGCTATCGCAACAGGTGAAACTGTTTCAAGTGTAATCTTGAAAATCTCTGGTTTCACAGCAGCAGGTGCTGGTAAATTAGTAGGTCCAGCAGGTAACGAAATGGATACTGAAGAATTTTTAGCTTCATTAGTAGTTTCTTGTCCTCAAGTTAGTGGTCACACAGCAAATTACGCAGCTTTACCATTCAATATCGTAACTCAAAAATACGGTAAGGGTGTAGTTGAGTACGGTGCTCAAGCGGCTGGTACTACAGGTAATTACTACAATGTATGTGATGCTGAAGGTATCATCTACGTAAGTGTTGATTTAGAAGCATATGATGCTACAGCAGGTTTCTCTGGTTACGCTGTAACTGGTTCACCTTTAGCAAAAACTGACTTCGCAGCAACATATCGTTTATATGAGTCATTAGAATTCGAAGAAGAAATCGGTGAAGTAACTTTTGATTTACAATCAGTAACAGTTTCTGTAACTGAAAGAAAATTAAGAGCTAGCTGGTCTCCTGAATTGGCTCAAGACGTAAGTGCGTTCCACAACATCGATGCTGAAGCTGAATTAACAGCTTTATTATCTGAGCAAATCGCAGCTGAAATCGACCGTGAAATTTTACGTGACTTACGTAAAGGTGCGGCTTGGAAAGCTAAGTGGGACTACAACGAGTGGAAATACGGTAACAACGGTAATTCATTCGCTGGTTACACTCAAAAAGACTGGAACCAAACATTAATCACTAAGATTAATCAAATTTCAGCTCAAATCCACAAAACTACTTTAAGAGGTGGTGCTAACTGGATCGTTGTATCTTCAGAAGTTTCTGCGGTATTCGATGATTTAGAGTATTTCCACGTATCAAATGCTCATCCTGAACAAGATTCATACAACATGGGTATTGAGAAAGTAGGTACACTTGCTGGACGTTATCAAGTATACCGTGATCCATATTTACCAGCTGGTAAAATCTTAATTGGACACAAAGGTAAATCATTATTGGACGCTGGTTACATCTACGCTCCGTATGTACCTTTACAATTAACTCCAACAATGTACAATCCATTTAACTTCACTCCAATCAAGGGTATCATGACTAGATACGCTAAGAAAATGGTTAACAACCGTTACTTTGGTGTGATTGATGTACATGGTTTAGCTACATTTAGCTTAGACACTTTAAGATAATCTTAAATGTATAATATGAAAGACCCCCGAGAAATCGGGGGTTTTTTATTTTTGGTATATTCCAGAATATTTCTTATATTTGCACCATGGGTGAAGTTGATTACAGTAAACTAAGATTGGATGTCCTTGAAAAAATGATACACTCAAGAGGAATTGAGTGTAAAATGAAGAAGGACGAAATGATTAAAGTATTAAAATTGGACGATGAGGGAAAATATGAACCCCCAATGAATAATACCGTTTATGAAAAATGTGATGGGGGGTTTAATGTGGGAATTGACATTAGAAATCAATCTGATTTAGTACAGATAGGAAAATTAACAGAAAAAAAAGAGTCTAAATCCCTTAATAGATATTCCGATAATCGACTATGGTATTGGTCAAAAGTAAAATTAATATAATGAATTGGACTGAGTATTTTTTAAACATTGCTGAACAAGTTAAACTTAAATCTAAAGACCAATCTACACAGATAGGTGCGGTTATAGTAGGAATCGATAATGAGGTCCTTTCTACAGGTTATAATTCATTTCCAAGGGGAATGGACGATTCTAAACAAGAACGTCAGGAAAGACCTGAAAAGTACTTCTGGTTCGAACACGCTGAACGTAACGCTATTTATAATGCTGCACGTGTAGGAACACCATTAAAAAATTCCACCATATATCTCACTTCAGGATTACCATGTATGGACTGTGCTAGAGGTATAGTAAATAGTGGAATTAAAACTGTTTACTGTAAAGAGGTATGTACCACAAAAAATAAGGAGAAGTGGGACGAATCTCAAAAGAAATCTCTCCAACTCCTCCTTGAATGTGGGGTTGATGTAAAATATTATTAATTACCAAGTTCTACAAGCCCAATATCTTGGTTTCCAACGTGGACCTGGATTTGAACAATTATGTCTAGCTCTGAACGATTTACGTCTCTTAGGATTATTTTTCTTAATAACCATTCTTTTTCCTTTCGCAGATTTACCTCCGAAACCGAAATTTACTTTAACCACTTTACCCTTGTCATTCTTGACGTACACTTTAAACTTTTTAACATCACCTTGCATGATTTTTCCAAGTTGAACTTTACGCCCTTGATATTCAGCCTCTTGTAATAATCCATAAGCCTCGAATTCAGTACTTTCTATTGAACCGAATTCATCCTCATAAATCAAAACAGGAGTTTCTTCATTGTATTCGAATAATCTCTTAAATTGGTCTTCACTTATCTGTATAATTAATTTTTTTTCCATACTTTCATTATAATGTGTCATTGTGGGTTTATTACCCTTACCAACCTTAGGGTCTTTCTTTTCGGCTCTTCTTTTTTGTGAGGTCATCGCTTTCTTTTCTTTTTTACTATAAGACGATGCGGTTTTAGGGGTATCTTTTGATACCTTCTTAGAGGGTCTACATTTTGGATAAGCTTTACCGTCAGCATCTTTTCTACCACAAGGAGGGTGTTTACCCTTAACCTTTCTACTAACGTCAACCCATTTTTCTTTAAACCATCTTCTAAGGTCTTCTTTTAAAACCTCACCCGATTGGATGGATTCCTCGATATATTGTTTGTCTTCTTCTGAAACGATAATTTTCATATTATTAAATATTTTCTAAACCTAAATCATCCATAAACTTTTTATGTGACTTTTTGTAAGATGATTGTGTTTCGTCATTTGAGTTCTTAGTATACTGCCAATTCCAATATAAATTTTTATTTGGTTTAAACCCATAATATTCATGAACTTTCATTTGTACTTTAGTCACTTCTTCACCGTTCCAATTTTGTCCCACACAAATGAATCCTGTTTCAATATTCTCAACAACGTTTTTTTCACCTAAGGATGAATGTCTATTTTCAATCCATGTTAATCGTTCAATTAGGTTTTGATACACCATATTGGTTTGACCCCATCTTATTGAACCAAAGAATATAACTGTGTCACTCTCAAATAACTCTTTTGAAATTTTCCAAAGTTCGTCAGACTTATTGTTAAAACTAGCCCAACATCTATGATAACCCGATGGATTCTTTTTATCGTCATCGAGTAGTGATTTCTTAACACCACAACTGTTACCATCTTTTCTTGAAACATTACCCTCACAAGGGAATATTTTCAATTCAGATACATCAATTAGAGTTGCGTTATCACCAAGTTCTTCTTTTAGATAAGTGGCAATAATTTTTGATTTTGGTATGTCTACGTTTTTTTCATCCCAATTGAATCTATTGGAACAACTTAATAAAAGAACTTTCTTTTTCTTTTTTAAAATAGAAAGGGTATCCTTTAGTTTATTAGTTCCGTTATCTTGAACTAAATCTTCTAAAAGCATCATTTTTCTAATTTTAGATACCTCTTCTTGTAGTATTTTAGACATATTATTTACATTTTCTCCATCCACCACCTTTAGCTTTGTAATTTTTTGCTGCCCAACCATTAGCGTATGCCGATGGGTAAACATCAAATTTTCTTTTAGCGGCAGCTTTAGACGCCGCCCATTTCGCTGGGTCGGTAGGACAGTTTTTACTTTCGTCTATTTCTTCTTCTTCATTAGTTTCGTCTTTAGGTGATTTACCTTGTTTTTTCATGTTGATTGCTATGGCGGCTTGTTGTGCAGGACTTGATGCTTCCTGAACATTTTTTTGTTCCATATAACCCTCCATAAAATTTGTAACCTCTTCTATATCATCTTTCGATGTAGTGATATGATCACCAGCCCACGCATGTTCACCCGTAACTAACTTAGGGAAGTCAGGATGATTTTTAAATGATAAGATTTTTTCAATATCATTTTTCATTTGGATAAGATTGGATAGTACCATGTACGTACCCTCATCTGTAATATGATTCTCAGATTTTTCGTTCACCGCCTTCTTCAAATGTTTCTTAATTATTTCTTCTAATTTCATAATATATAAATATTTTTATTTTTCAGATAAAATTTCAAATTTTATGTGTTCATCGTAATATATTTCTTCTGTATGAGTTTTACCTTTCAATTCAATAAAATACTCTCTTGGAACGTATATTGACGTATCTAAAGTAAATGAATTCTCATTTGTAGTATCTAATTTAGTCCAATCGTGAATTATAACATCAGTTCTACCTTCTTTTATGAACATTCTATAATATACGTCATCAAATAACTGAGTCTTAGGGTAATCAATTGATCTAAACGTTACCACCACTTTTCTTTTATCTCCTCTTTTAACCTTTTCACCTTGCTTTATACCAAAATATTGTATTGAATATCTTTGTAATTCTGTCTGATTTTCACCTACAGTAAATTGAGATGTGTAAGGGTGAGGTATGAATTTTTGTGTAACATTATTAATATCGACACCATCTAAAGATAAACCTTTCCATTTATCAAAAAAGAATCTTTTACCGTCACAAAGAACCCCATCCAATCCAAATGTGACCTTATAAACGCCTTTCTTTATGTGAGTGGTAGTTAGTCCCGTTAAACTTGTAATAGGGGTATTAGTACTATCTAAAATGTCCACAGTAGGTAACTCATCTAAGTTATAGAAGTTAGTTCCTTTTGTCACATATAAATAAAGATTCTGTTGAGCCTTTTCAATGAAATTAAGACGATTGTCCTGTATAGTGTCATCGAAAAATGTTTCTACATATGGTTCAAAAAAAGTTTGTGTGTATTTTGTAAAAAATGCCACGGATTGGTCAACTTCAGGTGATAATTCTTCATATAACAACGCAAAAGCGATACCTAAACCATGATTCGTTTCACCGTCTAATATCTCGTTTACGTAATCGGTTATATCAACATTAATATCCTCATTACCGTTGTCAAAATGAATTGTTGTAATAATATTAGGTGACGTTGAATAAACTCCCTCACTTGTCCATGATTGTAATGTAGTACGATTAAACCAGTTCGAAGGTCTTTCATCAAATGTTTTGTTTCCCGTTGTAAAGTCATAACCACCATCTTCATAATCAAAACCTAAACCCTCATCCCAAAATTCAGGTATTTTAAATACAATTAGGTCAAATGAGTTGGTTCTCTCTCTACCCGTACCTCTTTTAGCACCCAAAAAGGTCTCATCTCCAAATATACAGTTAGTTAAATGTAGAGTATGTTTAGTACCCGAATTTAAAATATATTCTGAATTATCGACCTTATTTTTAAGTTCACTAAAATCCACTTTAAATAAAAACTTAGAAAATCCCGAACCATAGAAAATTTCAGTTGTTGGGTTTTTCGCAGTATTAACCTGAGAATTTTTAATTATAGTATTATTCTTCTCGAAATATGAACGGAAATATGACATCTCTTTTTATTTATAAATATCAAATTAATTGATTCTGATATTCGAATTTAAAATGTCCTTTTCTAAGTTGTTGATAAGTTGTTTTAAGGCCTCCCCTTGTGGGTAATCACTTTGACCTTCAATCGATTTATTAATATTGTGTACGTGAGTATAAATAACGTTCACAATTGACCTTAGAACTGTAATTAATTTTTCACCCCTAACAGTTGAATATGTATTTGGGTTGATATGTTTAACATAATCTTCTTGGGTATATTCATACTTGTCCAAAATCTCAAAATCAATTGGTGTGTCAGTGCTAATGTCATCCGTTGATAATAGGTAAAGACTGTCCGCTGTCACCGCAGCAAACGTTTGTTCAGGAGTATTTTGGTCATATTTTAGAAAGTCCCTTATAACTTTTTTCTTTTTTGAAGGTACCCTCATTGTTGTTGCTGACCAAACTAAACCACTAGATGGTCCAACAGTACTTGCTAATTTAATATTGTTTAAGATTGTTTTCTTATTAGTACTTTGTGTTGTATTCGAAGGGTCCAACGTTAAAAAATTGGTCTTTGGTCTAAAATAAAATGGATGTACATCCTCATCATCATAAAGTGGATTATATTCTTTCAATGACTTATCGTGTATTTCATAAAGAAAATCTCTAACCTCCATGTAAACATCCTGTAACGTTGTTAAACCTGTAACAGAGTAAGTTGGTGAAGAGTCATTATTTTCATTAATAAGTTTTAAATACGTAACAGGTAAAGGAGTCGTTTCACCAAAAAAATTGGTTTTCAATGTGTTACCATACGATTGTTGGACCTTATAAACAAAAAAATCAACTTTAGTTCCTCCGGTAATAGTTAAGTTATCAATGTCATATTCGACAATATAATTTAAATCAGCAACTTCGAAAATAGTCACTTCTTCTTCAGATTTACTTAGGGTTAATTTTTTAGGAAATTTTTTAAGTTGTAATCTTGAATTTTTTCTTGCCATCAAAGGTGTATCTAACAACACCTTTCTATTTTCTTTACTGGCAGCCTCTTTAGATAAAAGTTTACCACCTCTTAATTGTACACCGTTTTCAGTAAATAAAATATCTGAGTTGTTTTTACCGTAAACAGCAAAATCTTTCTCTTTAGCAAAAACATTTTCTGATTTTGGATTGATGTATTGGCCAGTCGTATTTCTAATATCTGGCTTGTGTTTAACAACAATACCATATGTGGTATTCTCAATCTGTTGAGCAAACGTCTGACCATTAAAGTCATACATGGTAGTGAAAGGTCCCGCAATATATTCTTGGTTTACCGTATCCTTTTCGGTATTATACCTTAATACTTTAACAATTTGTTCAACTTCTGGAATATAATTAATATTCGATGGTAGAAATGGTAAAGCAACAAATGGGTCTTTATCATCCCATTCAACGTAATTAACCGCTCTTTCTTTCTCACCAACATAATCGTTATAACCAACGCATCGTATTCTACCAATACCTTTAGGGTCAACGTTGTCTACACAGATGGCAATATCAATTATTTTCATTATTTCTTAATTCTTTTGTTTACTTCTTTTTCAACTTTTTTATATGATTCTTCTATTCCGTCTAAATGTTTAGTCAAATTAAAAATCAATTTTTTAGTTTTCTCATGTTCTTGGTAAAGTATATTAATCACTTCGAACAAATCTTTATTTGACTTATCCTCAACGTTATTAATAACTTCGATTATTCTTTCTTTTTCCATGTTAACCTGCTCGATTTATTCCAACTAAGTTTAACATACCTGGTGGAATTACTGCGACGGTTGGACCCGCCGGTGCAATAATTGGTATTGGGAAAGCGTTAGTCGCTTCCATAACACCATTTAAATCATGTTCCTCAGTATGTGCGGTAATTGTTGCGTAGATTGCTTGGACAAAGTCATTACTTTCACCATAGATTGAATTTGTGTTAATCCCTGCTGCATCCATTTTTTCTATGGCCGAAACATATGCCCTATCTTCACTAAACCCTTGTCTTAGTCCCGCAAACATCAATAATGGGTTAGGTATTTTTAAAACAGAATTCATGTTTAATGCTCCCGATATTGCGTTTAATATGGCATTAAAAATATCAAAACAATTATCAAATCCAGTTTCTAAAATTTTAATCAATAACGCAATCAGTGCTGCGATTATTTTCCAATATCTTTTGAATTTTTTCTTTATTAAAGTAATAACAAACTCAATCACAAATCTAATAACATCGGGTTTAACTCTTTTCCAAAATTCACCCAAAAATTTCCAAAATACTTTTGTAATTACAATGTCAAAAAACTTTCTTAATCTTCTCATTAATTCTTTAGCATTACTAATCACATAATCGATACCATCTTTTAATCCTTGTTGTAATTGTTGTACAAATTTATAAGCAATTACTATTGGTAAAAATATCTTAGGAGATAGTAAACTTGTTATTAGTGCTTTAGGTAGCGCTAAAATGAACAAATTATTGATTGATAACTGAAAGTCGGGTAAACTAAACGCCCCTCCCGATTGTTCAAATGCGTCCGCTGCCGTTTTATTAAGTGCGGAATTTATTGCGTCATCTAAAGTTTTTTTATCTGAGAAATAAACAAAATCTTCCAAAATTGAATTGTTAACCGGAACTTCAAAATTATTACAATCTTTAAATCTCATTACTTTACGATAACGTGCGTCCTCATCGTCCAAATCAATTCCGTCAACATCGTCAAAATCAAAATATGAATCAATATCTTCATCTGTTTCGTCAAATAAATCCACCGCATTTTGATTCGCTAATTCATTTGTTTTTGTGTTATTTCTACACACACAAAATAACTTATCAAGTAATCTATTAACATCATTCATACCAACACTAATTGACACTGTATCGGTATCATCACCTTTCAATGTCATTAATAATGCGGTTTTGGCGATACTCTTTAAATCGGGAAATTCAATTGTTGAATAATAATCACTAAAGAAATCCTCAACTGAACCACCTCCTTGAGTTAATCCTGATATTGAAAATTCCTGATCTGTAGCACTCCATTTCATATTGAATAGAGTTCTATTACTTAATGTATCAAAATTGTATCCTGTTGAAATATTTGAGGTGAAACCGTTAAAAAGTTCCCTATTAAATTTAGTTTTTGATTTGTTTGGTGATGCTGGTTCATACATAACTTTGCCAACGTTACTTGTTGGTGGAACCGATAACATATTAAAAAAATCAATTTCTTGTGGTTTTACTTTTACAGGTTCAAAATTTGGAAGATCAAAGGATAAGTTACCTCCACATAGGCCATCTCCCGCGAAGAAAACTTGCTGAGCAGCGTCGAGTATAATTTGTTTTGCGCTATTACTAGTCGCGTCGATAGCGTCATATGCGTGTTTTTTAAGTCTTGACTTGGACATTAATTTATCCGAACCCTCAACTTTACCTTTTACTTGTAAAACTGAATCTAGAATATCGATAATGTCACCGAAAATATTGGTTTTCTCTTGTCTCTTCTTTTTTGCTTTATTTAAATAATCCGCAATTTTTTTCTGATAGTTACCTAAGTCAGGTAAGTCTTTTATATATTTGTCAGCAACGGATTCGGCAATTTTGGCAAAGTTAGGATCGTCATTAATTTTCTTAATGGCTTCAATCTTAGATTTAATCTTATTTTTTATCGCCTTTACTTTACTCATTATAATTTATAATTGTCACTTTCTATTTTATCATCACCACTAATCATCTTATCTAACAACGCCCTATCTTCGTCAGATAATTCAAGTTTACCCATTGGCATATTTTTACCACCAGAACCACCTGTCGTTTGTTTTAATAAAACACCTTGTAGTTTAACTAATGAGATTTTCTTTTCAGTACAATCATTTAGTATTTTTTGTTGTTCTTTAATAACAGGACCAATTACACTCATGTCTTCCGCATCCTTCATAAATGACATCATTTTTCTCATAATTGTCGATGCTGTGTTCCTGTTTTCAACAACGTCATTGTAGATTTCCTGCATTAATGCTAATGCTGAATCGACATCTAAGCTAATGTTATTTTTCCTATCTCTCATAACTATAAATAGATTTATTCTAAAAATCCACCTAATATCCCATCATATAGTTTTTTGAATCTTTTTAATGAAAGACGTATTTCTTTTGTGGAAAGTGAGGTCATTTCCCTTAGGGAAAGTAATATTAGATTTTTATTGAATTTATTACCGTCTCCGACTTGAAAAATCTTATCAAAATTGCTAAAAATTTCGAGTAGGGCGTAACCCAGCTTTTGTTCGTTTTCGGTTAAATCCTCATTCTCAATAAAATTCTCTAAATCAATGGTTAGTTTTATTATGACATCTCTATAGTCAATAACATACTCATCAATAACATAGGATAAATCGGCTCTATCCTCAATGTCGGAAGATATATCATCATAAGAGACACTTCTATTAGTTTCTTTGGTGTCTTTCTGTATGGCCCCCATAAGGTAGTTTTTACAGATTGTACCAAAGTAAGAATATGCTTTATGATTCTTAGTGTGATCAAACTTGTTAATCTTGGTTATAAGAAAAGACATGGTATCGGTATGAATTTCCTCAAATTCCATGTCCTTTCTGTATAGTTTATAACGTCGAATAATTGATTCGACCATTATAATTAGGGGTTCTCGTAAATATTCGTTGAATATCTTATTTCTTTCTGCTTCATCATTACTCTCTAAGTAATTGACTACCGCCTTCTCTTGATCCTCCCCAAAATAAATTTTTTGGGTTCTTGGTCTTGGCATTAAGCTTCTTCATATTTTACATCTCGTTTATTTTTAAAGAAAAACTCTTTCTTTGCGGTATCCAACCAAAACCTAACTTCTTTCTCTTTTAGTTTTGATTCATCATTATTTTTATATAACCAAAATAATGAGTCTTCTCTTAGATTAACATGTTTGTATCCGATTTTAGGTACTGACATAATTTTAACTCCGTTGTGAGTTAATCTTAATAAGAATTCGTAACTAAATGTTAATTTAATGTTTTCTTTAAATGATCCATTCTCCTTGATAACTTCTGTTTTATATAAACCTCCACTAGTTTGATAGTTTTGATAATCCAATAACACTTCATTATCTAAGAAACCTTGCTTTTCGGTAAATCCGTACGCCCACATCGATTCGTTAGTGAAACTAACAAAATTCCCATTAACGTTTACATCTTGAACAATTGGTAAAAACACATCAACATCTTTATTTTCGTTGATGTATTCATTCATAGACTTTAACCAAATCGGTCTAAACTCATCGTCAATTTCTAAAATTGAAAACCACTCAGTCTCACAATTTGCGATACCCGCATTTACTTGAGAACAAAAATCAGTTTCTCCTGAATTAATTGTGTAATTAATTTCTAATTTATCTGAAAGTTGTCCAATTTCGTTTTTAACTGATGGAGGACAAACAATTGTAACAACAACATCGTTATGAAAATCTTCAATTGAAGATAATGCGTTATCCAACATTTCTTTATAGTCACCGTCAATTCTGTGAACGGGTAATATTATAGTTATTTTTTTCATACTGTTTCTTCTTGTTTTAATTTTTCTAATGCTGTGTTGATTGCGTCAATTCTTTTATTTTTAAATGAATTAAAAATTGAATTGATATTATTCTTAGTAATTTCACTATCGTATGGTAGTAAAGTTTCTTTCATTTTATCAGTTACTTCACTCTTTAATTCCACACCTTCTAACCATGCTAAAATATATGTTCCTAAGATTTCAACAATTTTAGTACTATCATAAGTCCACATACCATTTTCATTTAACCAATCTGGTTCGATGTCAGGTATTTTACCAACTACTGGTACATTACATTTCATAGATTCTAATGGGAATGTTCCAAATGTACTTTCCTCATCAATCCATAATGAAACAAAACATTCTTTTAATACTTCTGAAAATTCAGAATATGATAATTGAACCATATCTCTAAATGTGATCCAACGTAATTGTGGGAATTTTAAGTAAAACTCAGAAATGAATTTTCTGTGTTTTGATCTATCTCTACAACTAATTGCCACATATGGTTTTTGTAATTTTTCAGATGGTTTAAAATTATCACCAATAATTGGTGGAATAACATGTACCAATGCTTCAGGGAAATATTCTAAAATGTATCTCTTAGTTGATTCAGTTGTGGTAATGATTTTATCGAATCCGTAATCACTCCAACGACTACCAATTGGTAATGTTTCAAAGATATAATCTTTCTGTTGTACTAACATAATTTTAGTACACTTAACATTTGATAGTTGTTCCAATACGTTTGAATAAAACTCAGGGACAACAATTGCATCATCTAATTTAATTTCTACCTTATCATCTTTGATTGATACTACAGGAAGTTCCTTGTAAGTTTCACCCAACCAAGATTCCACGCCAGAATAACTTTTGTCTTCCACAAGTATTTTAACATTCACACCGTTGTTCTTTAGTGTTAATGCCATGTCATAAATGTGTTTAACCGCCGCTCTTGCGTTTGTTTTAGTATCGTATGTTAAAAAGTATACGATACTTTCATTTCCCTCTAATCTGTTTAATGCTGATTCGAGTTTTTCTATGTTTTCTATTTTATTCATCGTCTTCAATTAAGATTTCATTTTTTATTAAAGTGTTATACGCAATTTTGAAAGATACTGTGGTGTCGTTTCCACCAAACGCTCCTAAAGCTTCATCAACTTCTTGGAATTCATTTAAAACCCTATCAATACACATCTTTATAACTTCATATTTAAAAATGTTTACTTCTAAAGTTTCTTCACCATCTTCATCTTTTATCGTATGGCCTGTTTGACATTTTCTAGTAATCCCATCAATGTCGAGGTAATAGTTTTTTCCGAATATTTCAACCATTCTTTGTTTATTTCTGTTAATTTATTTATTTCTAATGTATTAGTAAAGTGTTGATTATAATCAGTATTGAATTTAACAACCTTTTTATTTTTCGGACAAGAATCGACGATTCTTTTTTCATCACTAATCCACAAATCACATTTCTTCCACAAGTCGTCAATCTCAGTTGACATGGTAAACCTTATGTTGTTACCCATAAAACCATTTTTAGATAAAAAGAATAACGTAGCGGGTTTTGCTTTACCCAACTCATCAAGACCGATGAGTGTAAAGTTGTGTTCTTTGTTTTCGTAAATGATTTTGTTTAGGTCGGTGAAAGCGGTGTTGTAGCTAATACCCGCGTGTCCAAATATCTCAATTGGATAATCAATAAAAATAAAATTATCTAACTCCTCCTTAGATTGGAATTTATAATAATTTAAAAGATTATCGTTTTGAACCTTACCCTCTTTACCGTATTCGAAAGTTTCTTCTTTATCATCTTCGATGTCGCTTGATAAAAAATAATCGTGGTAGTGGTAATCAAATTTTTGTATTAAATTTCTTAATACACCATTAATGCTGATGAATATTTCCATAGTGAAAATATAATACGAATAGAGTTATAAGTAAACCCTATTCGTATCTATTCAATATTTCACCAATAATTGGATTTCTTACAATATCCTCATTTCCAAATTCAAAAATTCCAATTCCTTTTACATCACCTAAACGCTTTTTAGCGTCATATAGTCCTGATTTTGTTTTATCTCTGAATTTGTCTGATTGTTCTAAATCACCTGAAATAAAGAATTTTGAATTGTACCCAATACGAGTTAGTAATAGTTTAATTTGAGATGGGGTTGCGTTTTGAGCCTCTTCAAATACTAATATTGTATTGTCCACGTTCCACCCTCTCATGTAAGCAAGTGCTGCCACTTCGATGTAACCCTGATCTTTTAATGATTCCCTCGCCTCTTTACCTATAATTTTATTTAACAGATAATATGATGGGTAAATATAAGGGTCTAATTTTTCCTCTAATCCACCTGGAAGTGAACCTAATTTTTCTTCAGCTTCAACCGCTGGTCTTACAATGATAATTTTCTCATATTTGTTAGAATCGTCATGTAATAAATCAACCGCACGTTTCATTGCGATATATGATTTACCAACACCCGCTGGTCCAAAACATAAAGTGATTTGATTGTCTCCTAAAATTTTCCAGTATTCTTCTTGATTTTTTGTTAGAAACTTTTCTTTTGGTTTTTTTATGATCTGTCTAATCTTCTCTTTATGAGTCATTCTTCTATCATCAACAATTGTCGTCTGTTGACTCTTCACAGTTTTGGTTTTAATTGGCAAAATATCTCCTATTTTAATTTTAATTATTTATGATAAATATCATTATTTACCGGTGGAACCAAATCCACCTTCTCCTCTTTCACTACTACTTAAGTCTTTAAATTCAATCAATTCGATATTTGGATGTGGCATTATAATAATCTGAGCCCCTCTTTCACCTGTATTGTATTTAAATGAATCCTGTCCGTTAGTTTTCTTAAATGTGGCCTGTATTTCACCTCTGTACCCACTATCAATTACACCAACACTATTAGTTAATGATAAATCATATTTTCTAACAGAAGAACGTGGAAAAACTAAACCAACATAACCTCTTGGAATTTCTAAAGCAATACCAAATCCATAAGTAACGTCTGTTGTTGTTTCATTGATAATTGATGTGATTGTTAAATCCATACCCGCATCTCCCACTTTAGAATAAGATGGGATAACCGCATTTTCGTGTAACTTTTTTATTTTTACAGTAACCGCAGGAACTTTAACTTGTGCGTTAAATTCTGGTGTACTCATTATATCATTTGATAATAAACCGAGTAACTTATCGATGTCAGTAAACACCGATAAGTCCTCCATATCATCACTATTCAATTTCTTCTCAAAATCTTTTAATTGAGAGAGATAATTTTGAATGTCATTTTTATCCATTTACTTTATTTTTTTTATCTTCTATCCATTTATCTAATTTCTTAATTCTTTCCTTTAAGTCATTATCTAACGGTCTTAAGCAACACTCAACAAAAATATCGGTAATTCTTTGTAATTCCTCAACCGTAATAGTGATACCTGATTGTGAAACATATTCCAGTGCCATTTTACTTTGAGACTGTCTCATGATTTGAATGTCTCGACTGTAGAATTCCATTTTATTTTAGTGTTTAAATTATTAATTAACCCTTGTAATATTCTGGTGTGTTTTTTTCATCGATTACACATTCGATTGGCATTTTAGCAATTGAAATACTTTCACTTGAACGTACATCACCCGCACGATACTTAGACGCCACAATTGTTGCCTCTTCTACTGATTCCGCTTGTAACACGTATTTTACTTTTTTAACACGTGGGTTACCTTCTCTGTCCATTTGTTCGGTTTCATAACCGATAGTTACTAAATAATACATAATTGTTTTGATTTTAATTGTTTATAATTGTTTTGAAAAATTGAACTCTATTATTACAAACATTCTTAAGTGAATATTTGTCTTTTACTGTTTCGTATAATCTATTACCTAAATCTTCTATCATGTTTGGATTATCCATTAATCTTTTCATTTGTTTGCCCCAATCCCTATGATTTCTATTTGGATTAACCAATAACGCATTTCCCTTATCGTTAAATTTACCTTCATCAATTGCTGATACCAAATCTAAAGTAAATGGTTTAACTTCACTAGCGATTATTGGTTTTTTATGAAAACCGGCTTCAATAATTTTTAATTGAGATTTATTAGCATTGAATTCAGATTCAACTAATGGTGCCAATGATATATCGAAATAGTTGTAATTAGTTGCGTATTTGTTTATTTCCATCGTCCATCTTCTTCGATACGGTTCATTTTCATCGTCGAATGTACCCTCAACAAATGTAAGTAAATAATTTTTATACTCATCACTTAATGAACGATAATTGTCAGTAAAAATTTGTTCGTATTTTGACCAAACAGTTTCTAATGGTTGAATTGGTCGTTGTCTTTGTTGACCTGTTGTTCTGTCAATTTCCGTAACAGTTCCTCTTAAATCAAACCCACATAAAACAAATTGTGATTTATCTTTATATGAATTTAAAGTTGAGGAGATACCGTTTGACATCAATTCTAAGTCATATAAATGAGAAGAGCCACCTAACCAACCAAATCTAATTTTATCAGACTTTATCGGAGTATTTTTAAATTGTGGTTCATCTTCATTAACCGCATTAGGGAATACGTGAACATCGGAAACACCAATTTTCTGTTTGATTGTTTGGGCGAATATTGGAGTAGTTGTTGAGATATAATCCGAAAGTTTCATCATCTCCACTTTCTTCTCACCAATTTTATTGGCTTTAATCTGATGATACATTGGGTGTCTTTGGTCAACAAACCACATATCATCAATATCCATTACGACTTTAATACCGTTAGACTTTAACCATTTAATTCTTGAAACATTAACCTCGTGAGGTGCTTTATGAATAAAACTATGGAAAACTACAATATCGTAGTTCAAAAAGAAATTATTATCATCAGGAACGTCGAATGAAATATCAACATGGACATCTTCATTATTGTTCTCCGCAATAAATTTATATGGATCGAGTATCCTAAACTTACCGACTCCATGTACATCGGAAGGGATTGCTAAAATTCTAATTTTTGACATTTAATATAACTTATATGTCTAAATTATAACTAAAATTTTCGAAAAAACAAAATGATTACTTGGCTTTATTTACACCCGTGATTTTTCCTTTAAAAATTGAGTCACCAACCTTCAATACTAAATTTTCATTAATTGAAGATGTTGTTTGTGCAGTAAGAATTTGATTTAATTTCTCATCCATAACCTTACGAACCGTGTTTTCAATCATGATGGCAATTGCGTTCATGTCGATATTTGAAGAAGTGTTTTGTTGTGATTTAGGTGCTGGTTTTGAACTAACTCCTTCTTGTTCCATTAAACGTTTAGCACCTTTTACGAAATCCATGTCAAGAGTATCATTCAATGAAATTTGTGGTATTGGGTTTTCCATCATCGCTTTTTTAATTGCATCGGGTAATTTAGAATTTTGTATTCTATCACCGTTAACCGGTTGTGGAGATTTAATAGGTTGTTCCATAGTGGCAAGAACATCTTCAGGATTTGACCTTAGAATTTGTTCATTAACATGACCTTTTTGGTAGTTTCCACCATCCACTTTGTTCATAACTTTCTTTGCTTGAACCAATTTGTGCATTAAATCGTTTTGTGATATAACTCCTTTTCCTTCTGACATAGTAATATGTATTTTATTTAATGATATTAAAATTTAGAATAACATTAAAGTTTTAATTCTTTTTATTGATTCCTGTAATTCGGTTGGTTCCTCTTCTGTTGGTATTTCATCCGCAACGGTGATATTATTTTTTGATAGTAAATTCGCTAATTCTGAATTTGACGTAATATCAAATCTTTTTCTTGTACCTCCTCCAGGATTCGTATTCTTACCCAATTCTCTTTGTGAGTCAATCCATTCCTTCTCTTTCATCTTATACAATTCTCTAGTCGCATTTTGATAATCTTGTGTGGTTATCATTTTTTGACCGTTAACGTCTTTAACGTTATTTTGTAATTTGTTGAAAACATCTGATGAAAAATCTTTAGGTGCTGTTGTTGGCAATTCACTTGGTTTATCATCCGTTTTAGGTTGTGGTAATCCTTGTGGTTCAGGTTGTGGTTTTTCTTTTCTTTTAGGTTGTGGTAATGGTTCCGATTGTGGTTGAGATTCAGGTTGTTTAATTTCTGGTTTTTTACTCCAATCTGAAGTTACATATGTTGTTACCATCGGACCTGATGATGATTCATCACCTTCTTTGTAACCCGGTCTCATTTTATCGAATGTCTCATCACTCAATACTTGAATGTTGCTCATCCTATCTACTCTAAATGTCCTCCAATTCCCTTTAGCAAATCCTTTTTTAGAAACTGAAGGAGGTTGGACGAACACTCTCACTATAATATTACCACCTTTACTTAAACCTAAAGCAACTGCTTCACCTCTAACTCTTGTTCCTGGTCTAACACCTTCTTTACCGTTTTCTTTTGGTCCACTATAATAAAAAGTAATAGGATTCCTATCGGTTATTGCGTTAACCAATGGTTTCGTCTTTCTTCCTTTAAGAAAGTCCGCCTCTATTAAAACTTTTTGAAATAATGTGTTTATATTCATTTAAAATCTGCGGGGTCAGGATATTGTTTTTTATTTGGACCGTACACTCCTATTCTACCTAAATTATCAATCCTCGAAAGAATGTCGATATTGTTACCAACACTACCTCTTTCACCAATTTGACCTTTTCCTCTATCATCTCCATCAGATTTAGCGTTTGGGTGACCTGACGAATATTGATTTTCAGAATTATAAATATTTCTACCTAAATTATCTATTCTTAAATTAATGTCGGTAAGAGAACCAACTCTACCCGCCATTTCTCCTTTACCTTTCTCATCACCATTCGATAATGCGTTTGGATGATTTGAATCATAAGAACGATATTGTCCGTAAGTGTTTTTAGATAATAATTCGTTTCTTTTTTGAATATCAATTGACGATCCAACTGACATGTCGGTTTCACCCTTACCTTTTTCATCTCCATCAGAAATTGCGTTAGGATGAACTAAACCATATCCATTTGATTCGTTATATGTATTTCTCGCAATTGATTCATTTCTCTTTTGAATATCAATTGACGAACCAATTGAATTACTTAATTCACCTTTACCTTTCTCATCACCATTCGATAATGCGTTTGGATGATTTGAATCATATGCTGATTTTGTTTGGTAAGAATTTCTTGCTATCGATTCATTTCTAAACTGTTCGGCCAATATCTCTAAACGTGTTGCCATATTATAACATTAATTTTTTTATTCTTTCGACTTGTTCAAAAAGACCGGTTAATTTTACCGATGATATTGAATTTTTATGTGAATTACTTTTAATTAGATTGGTCGGTGGTAACCAGCTAGCTTTCTTTGAATGACTTTTAAGATGACTATTTTTTCTTTCTCCGTCAATTCCACCAATGTCATCAGCTTGTTTTCTACCGTCTTTTTTATTACTAACTAAATCTCGTTCACCTTTTAAATGTTGTTCTGACCATTTTTCCATCAACTCACCACCACAAAGGTCATATCTAACCTTATCATTGATTTTATCAATATTTTTAAGGTCATGTATAATTCTTTTTAATTGTCCGTATTTTACTTTTCTATCTGATAATAATTTTTTCGCACGATTAAGTCCATGAAAATGTTCACCATTAAGACCAATCACTGTGTGGTTAATCTTGTCTAAAATATTTTGTGGGATGTCAAAAACCCTTAATTTTAGTTCTTTATTCATTATTTTTTAGATATTTCATTACAGTGTCAATAGATAAATTATGACTATCCATACTGTTTTTTAATGACTTAATTTGTTTTTTAATAATTGGATTTACTTCTTCCTCAACATCTGAATCAACTAAGTCGTTATCTTTACTTTTAGTTTTTAAAACGTGTTCGATGTAATCACCCATAAATTTTTTAGGGTTTTCTACTAATCTAACCTTATCGTCGGGTAAATTTTCGTCATAACCCATTTTAGCCAATCTATCTTCAGCTTCGTCGTCACTTAAACCTAATTCATCCTCCATATGGTCTTTAGCATCATCATATGGAACATCTTTTAAAATGGTATCATCAGCACCTAAAGATTTGTTGAGGGCGATTTCCAATAACTTTTCTTTTGTTAATTCACCATTTTCCGCCAAATATCTCAATGAGACGTTAGTTCCGAAACCATGAATACCCATGAATCCACCTGCGGTTTTAACAACTTGGTCGGTGGTTCTTTTTTGTGTAATACCTTTTTTATTAGCATCGGTTGGTTTCTTACTTCTAGCTATGTTACCATTTTTATCTACAATCTCACTAAATTCTAATTCTGTTTGATTTTCATCTTTTTCATCCACCTTATCGGGTATTTTTTCGTAATCTGTTTTGTCTGAGAATTCTTTTGCCCATTTACCCCATTTTTTCTTTTCTTTCTTACTGGCACCCTTTTCATTGGCCTTCGCATAAAAGAATCTCTGTTGAGCTTTTGACGCAAATTTCTCTTCAATTACCTGTTTTATAAAATTATTCATCTAAATCGGTTTTATTATAAATATCAAATCTTAGGAAAGATATTTATACAATAATGAATAGACAGAATATTTTAAACTTTTACGGGTCAAAATTGGATTTAAAATTGGACTCATCGGAACTTTACGACTATGAGTTGGGGAAAGTTGACTTGGATTATAATTCCGATGTCTTAGATTTAGACACCGAAATCACATATAACAGTCTCAAAATCAACAATTCATTGTCAAATATGGATTGTGCTCGAAATACAATCACATTACAAGAATTTGACAATAGGGTATATGATGAGGAATATATTTTTTCAGGATTAACCTTTACGTTAAGTTATTCTGTTTTTGTTTCATATTTTGGGTCAACTTATCAACATACAATTTTAAATAATGATGTTTTTGTTCTAACAGGTTTAACAAATGAGATTCATTATTTTAGAATATATCAATATAATCGAACAGATTTACCTTTAATCGGTATCTATGGTTCTATAACGGATAATAATGGTGACCCTCTCCTTACTTCAAATGGAGACACATTAATTTATACCGACCCAACATCCATCAATTCATTCTACACATTATTAGATGTGTCTGACGATTCTGTTATTGTAACAACAAATAATGAAGAATTATTAGTTCTCAGTGAGGTTACAACACCTTCTCAGGTTATGGATTTATTTGATAAGGAGATTATAACCTGTACAAATAAATTAGAAGATGAAACAAATTGTTGTCCTCAGTCACCTAAATTAAACGCTAAACCATGGGCATATAAATTTGATACGGGTTCGGGTTCAGATAATTGTAACCCGATTATTGGGAGAAGAACAGAAAAAGGGTGGACATTGGATTTCATTTTTAATAGAAATTTAAATCCTTGGTTTTTAGGAAGTGTATTTTATTACATTGGGGTTAGAGGGGAAAACGACCCAAACAATTACGCGGATAATAATCTTTCTTTTCAATTTACGTCAGATAGAAGAATAAAATGGATTGCTCATCATTATTCGGGAGTATGTGGTACAAATGGGTATGATGACGGATTTTACATCGCAAGTGGACAAACACCTCAATTATGTGTAACTGATGCCGATAAAGATTTTAATGTTACAATTGTATTTGACAGATATAAAAGATACACCGATTGTAATTTAGAAAATGATGGTGGGTGGAATGATTTAATTCCTGAATTTATAACCAGTGATTATGTTAACACAGGAGTTACCGCAGTAACATCAAGTCAATTATCGGTAGCAAATAATATTGAAATTTTAAATAAGAAGTGGGCTGACGAAAAACAAAGAAGGTTAGGTATTTTAAAAATATACTTAAACGGTAGACCAATATATAAATTAGAGGATTGGGAGGAAATTATACCTTCAGATAGAGGATTACAACCCTACATTCAATCATGGGGAGGTGGAACTGGTTTAATGAACTTTATTCACCAAGGTACTTCATGTTTTGAAATTAAAAATGTAAAATATTACGAAGAACCGTTAGATTTTATACATGTTAGACATAATTTTTTAACACGATTAAATTATTATGATTTTGAGATATGTGGAGACAGTTGTGTTGATGATGTTTTTGGGGTGTTACCAACACCGACCCCAACGTCAACTCTAATTCCGACATCAACACCTATTCCGACCGCAACTCATACACCAACCGCTACACCTACACATACACCATCACCAACACCTAACCCAACATCAATTTAATATTCATTTAAAAGATACCACAAAATAAAGTATTTATTATAGACAAAAGTAAAAACAAAAATGGCAAACAAATACATAAGAGATTTATCAACCACCACTAACCCGAGTTTAACAGGTCATACCATTTTTGATAATGGTACAACAACTTATAAAACAACGTTAGAAACATTAAAAGACATTATTGTTGATGGTGAATCCCACACATTTGAAGGTGACCAAACAATAAATGGTAATTTAACGGTTACAGGTTCAATAACGGCAAATGAATTTATTGTAAGTTCTTCAGTTACACATGTAACAACTTTAGCACAAAGTGGTTCAACATCATTCGGTGATTCATTAAATGATATTCATAAAATGACGGGTTCACTTAGAATTTCGGGTTCGTTTAGTGCGACAGGTATTGGTCAAGTGAAAGAATCTCTATTTGTTTCAGGATTTCAAGTTATAGGTACACCGACTCATCATCTTTGGGGTGATCCTGAAATATTACATGTGGGTTCATTGAACTCATATAATATTGCCCATTTTCAAGGTAATAAAAATGATTTTTCACAAATAAATGTAATAAACATAAATTCCGGTTCTGATGCTAGTGGTGATATTGTTATCACGGCCGACAATGGTTCACAAGATAATTTTTATGTTAATTTGGGTATCAATTCAAGCACATATGATGCTGGTTTTGTTGGTTATGAAAATGATGGTTATTTAATTAACAAAGGTAACGATTTATATATCGGTTCTGAAGGTGCGGTAGATGGTCATAATCACGTTCATATTTTTAGTAAAGGTAATTGGCAAACACCGGCAATATCTGTAATGGATGGTAACGTTGTTGGTTTCAGTAGTTTATCTGTAACTGAAGGTTATAAAGCCGAATTTAGTGGTAGTGTTAAATTTAATGAAGATATTAATGTTGGGAATGTCATATATGGTAATGAAATTCAAAATAACGGACAAGACCTTAATTTAAAATCATATAACTTTAATAACATTGGTTTATGGGCTGAAGGTGGAACAGTAAATGTGACGGGTTCGTTAAATGTTGACGGTACAATTGATACTAATGGACATGATATTAGCACTAATGGTGGTAATTTAAATGGTGTTATTGCTAATGTATCTAAATTACATTTATCAGATAATAGTACATTACCTTCAGGTATTTTAGGTGATTTAGCAGCTTCAGGTTCTAACATATATTTTCATAACGGAACAACTTGGAAAAAGATAACATTAGAACCATAAAAATATAAAGTAATATGGACTTTTTTATAAGACAAGGGGCAACTGACCCAATATTAAAAATGAGGTTAATTGATGATGGTAAAAATGACAAATCATCATTTAACGACATGCTCGAAAATTCCGATATTACATTTGAAATGTTTGATGTTGAAACGGAGATGTATCATGTTTTAAATGGTCAATGTTTACTAACTACAAGAACAAAAAAATACGACCAGACTACTGATGAATATTATATAACATATAGATTCACAGAAGAAGGAACATCTAATAAAGGTAGATATGAAGGTATTATCACTATTCAATTTTTAGACACCAATTCAAACCCAACAACAAAGTTGATTCTTCCTTTGAAAGAGAAACTTTTTATCAACGTAATTTGATAAATTAACATTTTTTCATTATTATTGTACCATAAAGACTAATTGTGGATTGACCACAAGTTAATGTGTCACATTAAAAAAATTAATAATGAAAGAAGTTATCTCTCAGGAAATTATCGAGAATTTCCTTAATGGTGGCGACCCCGAAGAATTTATAGTCGGAGTTGAGTACGATTATCCCACCAACACAATATTCAAAATTATTCAAGACCCTGTTCAAGGTAAAATTGTAAAACCTGACACTTATACTCCATTTCTATGGGTGGGTGATTTGTTTGGTTTAGGATTCTATAGTGATTCAAAATCATTACAGAAAAAGGCAATGGCGAAACATGGTATCGTTATTGATAAGTTGGAGACTTATGGTAATGAACGACTTGAATTGGGTATGAAGTACTTAGTTAAAAGTATTAAAAGTTATACCAATCTAACAAGTTTTTTTAGAGAAGGTGGTATCGACCCTTGGAATGAAAATTTTAGGCAATACTTTACCGTATTATCACCTGTAGAACAATATCTTATACAGAAGAAAAAAAGATTATTTAAAGGAATTGACGAATACAATGGTGTTTATCGTTTTGTATTCGATATTGAGACCACAGGTCTTGATCCTGAAACTTGTAACATCATCTTGATTGGAGTGAAGGACAACCGTGGTCTAAACGAAACCATTCCCGCATTTGGTGAAGATGGTGAGAAAAAATGTATTGAGAGATTTTTCAAACATATTAGAGATTTAAAACCCACAATTGTCGCTGGTTACAACTCAGCTTTCTTTGACTGGCCGTTTATATTAAAACGAGCACAAATACTTGGTGTCGATGTGAATGGTTTAACACAAATCTTTACTAAAACAGGTATGAAGGAAAAGGAAGGGATGTTAAAACTTGCTAATGAAATTGAACCATATACACAACACGTTATATGGGGATTTAACATCATTGATATTGCCCATTCAGTAAGACGTGCTCAAGCAATCAACTCTGAAATTAAAAGTTGGGGTTTGAAATATATCACGACATATTTGGAAAAAGAAAAACCTAATCGTGTGTACGTTGATGGTGGAAAAATTTCCAAAATATACCTTGATAATGAAAGTTATTACGTTAATCCAAAAACAGGGGGTTACAAACAAATTGGTGAGCCAGGTACTGAAGGATTAATGGAAAAATATCCAGGTAAATTTGAAATATGGCCGGGTAGAAAAATTGTAGAACAATATCTCGATGATGACTTGTATGAGACAATGGTCGTAGATGATTCATTCTCTCAGTCAACATTCTTACTTTCTAAATTAGTACCTACTACATACGAAAGAATTGCGACAATGGGTACAGCAACATTATGGAAAATCATCATGTTAGCGTGGTCATACGAAAATAATTTAGCAATACCCGCAAAGGATGAGAAACGTGCTATCACGGGGGGTTTATCACGTTTATTAAATGTAGGTTTCTCAAAAAACATCGTTAAGTTTGACTACTCGTCACTTTACCCATCTATCCAACTTGTATATGACGTATTCCCTGAATGTGATGTTATGGGTGTACAGAAATCAATGTTAAAGTACTTCCGTAACATTCGTATCAAATACAAACATCTTGCCGGTGAGTTGAAAGATAAGGACCCTGTTATGGCCGAAATGTACGACCGTAAACAATTACCAATTAAGATTTTCATCAACGCATATTTCGGTTCGTTATCTGCCCCACAAGTATTTCCATGGGGTGACATGAATATGGGTGAAACTATTACATGCGTTGGTCGTCAGTGTTTACGTATGATGATTATGTTCTTCCAAAAGAAAGGATACAAACCTCTTGTAATGGATACGGATGGTGTTAACTTTGAAACACCTGAAAACATAAACGACACAGTATACATCGGTAAAGGTCTAAATGAATTAGTTGTTGAAGGTAAAGAGTATCGTGGTATTGAAGCGGATACCGCAGAATTCAACGATATATTCATGAGAAATGAAATGGGTTTAGATATTGACTACGTGGCTCCTGCTTGTATTAACGTTTCTCGTAAGAACTACATCATTAAAATGATGAAGAAAGGTAAAGAGAAAATTAAATTAACGGGTAACACAATCAAATCAAAAAAACTACAAACGTATATCGTTGAGTTTTTAGATGAGGGTTTAAAACATCTTTTAAATGGTGATGGGTTATCATTTGTTGAATTGTATTATGACTATGTTGAGAAGATATACAATAAAGAGATTCCATTATCTAAAATAGCTAACAAGGCTCGTGTTAAACAATCGGTAGAAGATTATAAAAAGTACATTAAAAAAACTACCAAAGCTGGTTCATTGATGTCTCGACAAGCACATATGGAACTTGTTATTGAAAATGATTATCCCGCTGGTTTAGGTGATACAATTTATTACGTTAATAATGGTATTAAAAAATCTGATGGTGACGTACAGAAGATAACAAAACCAACAAAGAAATCTCAAGATGAATACTTGGCAACACACGGTGTGCCGATGCCATCTGAATATTTGAAAATCAATTGTTACATGATTGATGAAAAAGAAATATTAAATAATCCCGACTTAAAAGGTGATTACAATGTTGCTCGTTATCTAACTAACTTTAACAAAAGATTAGAACCATTACTTTGTGTGTTTAAAACTGACATTCGTGACGACATTTTGATTGAAGACCCAAAGGACAGACAGTTCTTTACCAAACTTCAATGTGAATTAATTAATGGATTCCCGTTAAAAGAAGACGGTCAAGATAAGTTCGATGAAGTTATGACACTATCAGATAGTGAAGTAATCTTTTGGAATAGAATCGGTAGAGATCCGTTCTTCATGTATGTTGAAGATAGTTTGGAATTAGCTGACCAATATTGGGTTGAACACAATAGAAAAGTTGTGGCTCTTCAAGAGGCTAGTACTAAATCAAATGAAGAAGAAATCATTGAAACTAACGGTAACGATTTCGCATTACACGCAGTAGAATCTTAAATTACATTATAAGGGGATTGGAATGGTCTATATTTTAACGATTTGTTAAGATTTTCTGCTTCATTCCCCTTTCTTTCAAGAATCTTTTCAGGACGAAGTCTTTCAAGACGTTGCATCAATTCCTCAACCAATTTCATTTTTTCATCTTTAGCTTCAGTAAGTAAAGATGTGTAATCTAATTTTACTTGACTATCGGGTACCTGTAAATCACCTGAGAATTTACCCCAAATCCTTGCTAAACCTTCTTTCGCGAAAGCAATCAAATATTTTCTAACCCAGTTTTGTGCTGGTTTATTTAATGAATCCCATGTAAGTTGTTCTGTATCAACGTCAGATGGTAATTTAATTACATCTTTATTTTGATCTAAACAAGTATCTCTATCCATAGTTTCATAATACCAATACCAAACCTTAAAACTGTGTCGTGTTATTGAACCAAAATCAAATCTACCGCCCGGTGTATTATGTAAATGAACAAGTTTTGTGCCATTAGGTCCTGCGGTGATTCTATATGTTAATTCACCACCAATCAAACGGTTCTTAAGGTTTCTATCTTGCATTCTCATTAACAAATCGAAAGCGGGTAACATAAAGTACGAACCAGACGCACCAACCTGAGCAAATCCACCCACACCACCAAACGCCACACCACCAAGACCACCGAAACCACCTAAAAATGGGTCAACGATAGAATCAGTCAATTCTGCTCTTGTGAACCAAAGTAATTCATTTAACTCTCTACCGGCAGGAATTTCATATGTTTGGACATTCGTTTCTAATTCAATAAAATCTTTCTTTAATTCCCATGGTCCACCCGCTTGTAAACCTACAATCTTAGAATATGAATAGGTATATTGAGTTTCATAATCCAAACTTCTTGTTGTAAAGGCACGTGTTAAAGACTGAGTATCAACATCTAATCCCGCCAATCCCGACCATTGAGATTCAATTAACCAGTCAGAAACGTATTGTTCATATTCCGATAAGGATAATTCCATGAAGGTGTCCATTTGTTCTTCCGTTAGTTCAATTCCACGAACTGGCATACCTAACAAGTGAAAAACCTGTGTGTATAACTTCTCTTTTTCGGGTTGTGATATTATAGTTGCACTCATATTATTTGATATATTACAATAAATATCTTATATTTGCTATTATGGATATAAAAGAAAGAATAAAGAGTTTAGACCCTCTACTCAAAATGTCACTTTCAAATGAATGTGCGTTATTGTATTACAATAAAATTAAATATAGGGTCTACATTAAGAATAAAATATTACCAATTTTAAAAAGTATATATGAACCTTTAGGAATGTGGGGTCAGAAACCCGGAGAAGTTGAGGTTCAAGAGGGAGTTATAAATCAAGGTTTTTGGGACCCTTTGATGCAGGGAGATACACATTACACCGGTTGGTCATGGATGTTCAACAGATGTAACAAATATCTTTTGAGTTTATATCGTGAAAAAGGAATTGAAAGTATTGTAATTGATGGGGTTACTTTTTCATATAAAGAACAAATTAGGTTTGAACCGACAGATACATATGAAGTTTTTACTGAGAAAATAGATAAGATTTTTAAAATAATCGAACATAAAAAATACGATATATTTTTATTAGGTAATCCGTTTTGTGAACAATTAAGAACCGAATATCGTAGAACAATGTCAATTGGTGATGAGGCTCAAAGTTTTTATTTGTCCGACATTGATTATTTTTTTAACGATTTGAAAACTTATGTGGCATCAACTGGTAGAGGAGATTTAAAAGATATGAAAGAAGGTATTGATGTTTGGAAAACACATAATGATGGTAGAAAAACAACTGACCAAATAAAAAGTACGTCAAATATAAAACCCTTAAAAGATGGGTTTTTAATTAACACTGGGATGTCAGAAAAATGTAAAGCGGATTATTATGTATTTGTTACAGGTAAAGAAAGAATTATGGTCTTCAATAACGATAAAACAAAAATAGTTTTTACCGAAGAGGGAGTCTTTTTTCCTACTGAATTATTATATAAAGAAAAGGAATATATTTTAAAGTAACGCTTTAAGTAAATCTTTACTAAAAGTTTCAGAATATTCTCCGTCACCCATTACTTGGTCTATAACGTTTTTCTTTTTTTGTAAAATATTATAAATCACTTTTTCAATAGTGTTCTCAAATACAGGATAGTATACGAGGACACTATTTTTTTGTCCATATCTATATGCTCTATCCTCACCTTGTGAGTGGTCAGCTGGCACAAATGATAAGTCATTCATAATAACAACTTCAGCGGCGGTTAATGTAATACCAACACCCGCAGCTTTAATGTTGCCAATGAATATTTTTATCTTATCATCATTTTGAAATCTGTCAACAGAATCTTGTCTTTTATCTTTAGACATACGACCATCAAGTGTTACTGAGTTCTTTTTATACTTCTCATGTAACATATCTAATGTCATAGTAAAATTAGTTAATATGATTACCTTCTTACCTTGTTCTAAACATTTATCAATCAACTCACATGTATACGGAATTTTTTCATAAGAAATTAATTGACGAATTTTCATTAATCGATTTAATGTGACACTAATTGTTTCATCATCTTTCTTATCGTTACTAATACGTGTAAATTCTTCTAATTCCTCATCGTACATTTTACTTGTTAGTTCAACAAATACGGGTGTAACAATTTTTTCAGGTAAATCAAGAATGTCAGTTTTCATTCTACGTAAAACAACATTCTTAGTACGTTCTCTTAACTCATCTAAATTACTAGCACCACTTGTATTCCAAACTCTACGATTACCAACACTAAATTGAAAACCTTTACAATATCTTCTAACGTAAGTTTGCCAATTTAAAGTTAATGGAGACTCAACAATTTTTAATAGATTAAAATAATTTATTGGTCTTGAAGTCATAGGTGTTCCTGTCAATAACCAAACTTTTGGGATTGTTTCTAAAACATCATTTAATAAACGGGTTCTGTTTGCGGTTGAATTTGAAATATAGTGGGCTTCATCTACGATTGCCAAGTCAAAATTGGCATTAACCAATAATTTATAATCGTCGCTATCTTCACTCTTGTCTGTAGTGTGGTAGTTCTTAATAATATCATAATTAATAATGTAGTAGTCAAATGTTGAACCCCACTTACGTCCTTCGACAATTAAAACTTTTCTATCTGAATAGTTTTTTATTTCCCTCTCCCAATTTATTTTTAAAGATGCGGGACATACTATAAGTATCTTTCTTGCTTTACTTTCTAACGATGCAATTACTGCTGATGTAGTTTTACCTAATCCCATGTCATCCGCTAAAATGAATTTATCATTAGCCAATAACTTCTCAATTGCTATCTTTTGATGATCCATAGGAGGTCGACTACTATACGGAGAGTAATCAATAATTCTATTTAATTTTTTTTCAGGTTGAACAATTGCGGCTTTAGGTAACCAAAACGCGGTATTTTGTTCACTATCTAAAATCTTACCCCAAATATGAAACGCCTTCTCGGAATCACATAATAATTTTTCACACCAAATTTGTTCAACAGGTTTTGTTAGAAGTTTTTCTTCCATAATCTTCTCACCAAAAGTATTAACAATTTTAATGTATTTGCGTGCTACCTTTGGAGTTACGTCTTTATATTTCATAACGTACTCCGCTTGAGGTCTGGTCAATTTAAAGTTTTTTACATCAGTAAATTTTCTCTTCCATTCCAACAGTTGATTATTGGAACCCTCATATGTTGATAATATTTCCCTAGCTTCTATTTCAGGTATCATAACTTCTTATAAAATATACATAAATAGAATGGAACATTAAACTATTTATTAAGATATGAACAATAAACTACCAATAACAAGATTAGGTAAATTCTTCTCAAAAGACGATTTTGATATTAATATTCAAATGGGTCAGGAATACCTACATGGAGATTTAAACATGAAATTGGTCCTTTATCGTGTAGATAGAGGTAAAACTGAGACTGACGCGATTTATGCCGAAGTGGGTAAGGACGAGGTAAAATTCTTTCCTCCAATTGAGTTTAATGCTTTGGTTAAAATTGATGAACCTAAAAATTCAACATATAAAAACGGTTTAATTCGTTATAATGAACCGGGTAATTTAACATTATCGGTATATATTAGACACTTAGAAGAATTAAAAATAGATATTAGATATGGTGACTATATTGGTTACGCAGATTCAGAGGACAAGATAAGATATTATACTGTATCTAATGATGGAAAAGTTACATCGGATAATAAACATAAAATGTTTGGTTATAAACCTCATTACCGAACTATAACCTGTGTTCCAACACAGCAAGGTGAATTTAGAGGAGTTTAATATGGGAATACCTAAAAGAAAAAACAATATTGATGTTTACGGTGGTAAGGAATATTACGAAGGTAAACAAATTGTAGATAGAAGACAGGAACTATTAGATAGGATTACTAAATCTGATTCTTACTTACCCGATTCTATTTTACATGATGACTTAGACGGTGGTATGCTTAGTTTCGTAAAAGAAAACTTTGTAATCACAACTGACGGTAAAAAAATTCCTGTTATTCCAAAAATTTTAACAATCCAAAGATGGGGTGAATTCTCTAACAATTGGGAATTTTCGGATGATGATGGAAATGTTGAATTACCATTTATTGCTGTTATAAGAAAACCCGATGTTCAACCCGGTACAAATCCTGTGGTTCAGAGAACAATACCAGATAGGAGAACGTTCTATTATGCGTCTGTCCCAACATGGAACGGTACACAAGCGGGTGCTGACATTTATAAAATGCCTCAACCTGTCGCGGTGGATATTACATTTGACGTTACCATAATTTGTAATAAATTCAGAGATTTAAATAAGTTCAGTAAAATTGTCATGCAGAAATTCTCGTCAAGACAATCTTACACAACAGTTAAAGGTCATTATATACCAATTGTATTAGATAGGGTAGAAGATAATACACCAATGGAAACTGTAGATGGTCGTAGATTCTACATTCAAAATTATACATTTACAATGTTAGGATTCTTAATTGACAGTGAAGAGTTTGAAGTAAAACCAGCTGTCAGTAGAATGTTTTTATTGAATGAATTTATTCAGAGTAAGGGATTCCAAAAGAAATTTATTAATAAAACAATTGATATTACTGTCACAACTTTCCCTTCGGACGGTATGCAGACAACATATAGTGTTGGTGAAAGTATGGGATTTTTATTTAATGTATCGGTTAATGGATTGGTTCAAGAAAGAGATGTTGATTATTATCATGTTTCAGGAACATCTAAAATAACCTTTACCGACGCCCCATATGAAGGAAGTCAAGTTTCAATCTCATATTATAAAGGTAAAAATAACGTTTGGGTGGACAGCTACGGTAAAGCGGTTCAGATAACGAACGAATCATTTGAATATGATGGGACAAGTTTAACTTTTAGAGTGAATAATTCAATCGATAGTGTCGTTATATTAGATATAAATGGTCTTGTTCAAGAGGAGGGTATCGGATTTGATGTTAGTGGTAGAGATACTGTAACATTGAATGGAGAACCTTTGATTGGGGATAGAATTAATATTACCTACTTATACTAATCGTCACCATATAAGTCTTTCTTTTTAGGTTTACAATAGTCCTCAATCCACTTTTCTAAAACTTTATAAATTTTAAGTCCATTCTTATCACAGTGGATTTTCAACATTTCGTGATGTTTCTCACTGATTTTTACGTTTTTAGTTTTGTTTTCTTCTGTCATAGATAAAAAAAGATAATTAAAGATAAATAACTATCTTAATTAAGAAAATTACGGAAATCTTTCATAAAAACAAAGATATTTATAGAATAACTAATAAAAATAATTAACCAAACATTAATCGATGGCAAATTCAAACAGAGTATTCGTTTCTCCAGGTGTCTACACATCAGAGAAAGATTTAACATTCGTGGCACAGAGCGTCGGAGTAACAACTTTGGGTTTAGTGGGTGAGACTTTAAAGGGTCCAGCATTTGAACCATTGTTGATTAGAAATTTCGACGAATTTAGAACATATTTTGGTGGTACATCTCCAGTAAAAGACGAGGGAGGAAACCTAAAATATGAATTACCTTATGTGGCAAAATCTTATTTACAAGAATCAAACCAATTATTTGTAACCAGAATCTTAGGATTGACAGGGTACAAACCAAATAAATCATTTGGAATAAAAACTTTAGGTGGGTTCCAACCATCAAATTCAACTTGGGCGGCTAGTTTAAGTGGATCTACTAGTGCTGATATGGACCCAAATCCATTATCAACTTTTACAGGATCAACATTTTTTGCTGAACTTAGTGGTAAAACATCATTTGAAGGAACTTCGATAACTGATTACATCTTCGCTAATTTTAGCGGTACAACAGGTAATGATGGGGTATGGTTCGCTATAGGTCAAATTCCTGAAGCAGACATTCCTAGTGGTGATGAATTGGTATCACCATTTACAGGTTCACTATATGCTGAATCTGATTATAACAAAAACTGGTACAATTTATTTAATGATGGTTCTAGTTTAGTGTATTCTTATCTTTTCGTATGGGACGGATCTTTAAATAAATTCGTTGTAGACAGGTATGTTTACGAAGCAGATTTAGTAAATGATGGTGTAGTTGTAGCGGTTTTAAGATCAAGAGGACATTACAACAACGTTCAACAATTAGAATTAGAAGTTACTACTAATAGTCACTTCGCATTAGCGTTGAGTTCTGATTTCAACGTTACTACTGACCCATTATCAGAATTTGTGATTAATGTAACAGGTGCCACTGAAGGTTTAAAGACATTTACATGTTCTTTTAACTCAGCATCAACAAAATATATTAACAAAGTTTTAGGTACCGGTGTATTTGACAAACCTTACGCTGATTTCCCACTTTATGTACATGAAGTTTATCCTAATTTAATAAACGCATTATACGAAAGAGGTGAAATTAGAGGTATTAGTTTAGACGAAGTTTACAACGCTGAAGGTTCTAGATTCGCAACACAATGGGATACCACAATATCTCCAATGGTTGTTTCAGAAGTTAGAGGTGGAAATGTTTCTGACTTATTCCAATTACAAACAATTTCTGATGGTGAATCGGCAAACTTCGAAGTTAAAATTTCAATTCAAAACATTAATCTTGAAACAGGTGACTTTGACGTATTAATACGTGATTTCAACGACACTGACGAAAATATCGTAGTATTAGAGAAATTCTCAAGATGTTCAATGAACCCTGATTTACCTGGTTATATCGGTAGAAAAATCGGTACGTCTGATGGTGAATACGAGTTACGTTCTAAAATTGTAACATTAGTATTGGCTGAAAATCATCCTGTTGACGCAATTCCTGCTGGTTTTAAAGGTTTCACAACTGAAACGAATTTCTCAGGAAGAACTCAAGGTAGTATTGTTTATAAAACACAATATCACGATGCTGGAGATGTTGTTACTTACAACTCAGACGGTTCACCAATCGTTGAATCAGGAGACAAAATTAGAAAAGTATCTTTAGGTATGTCTTCTCAAGTTGGTTACGATAGAGATTTATTAAAATTCAAAGGAACAACTGCTGATGAATATACACATGGATTCCACTTATCGGCAAACGCAGCTACTATCACAGGTGCTACATTGGATGGTTTTATGTTTAAAACTACACCATATGATTTAGAAGGTAATGATAAAGGTAAATTAGGTGTTTTAGCTAATCGTAAATTCACATTTGCGGTTTGTGGTGGATTTGACGGATGGGACATTTACAGAGGAGTAAGAACCTTTGGTGATGGTTTTATATTCGGGAAATCAACCTACATAAGTGGAAACACAGATAATGGTGGAGTTTTTAATATGTTTAACGGAAACTCAGATTATTATTCTTATTTACAAGGTATTAATACATTTGCTAACCCTGAGGCGGTTGATATTAACGTATTCGCAACTCCGGGTATTAACTTCTACGACCAAAGTTCATTAGTTAACCAAGCAATTGACATGATTGAAAACGATAGAGCGGATTCATTATATATTATGAATACACCTAACGTAACAGGACCAACTGCGGCGGAAGATGTTGTAGGTTTCTTAGATGATGCGGCAATTGACTCTAACTATTCAGCAACTTATTGGCCTTGGATTCAAGTAAGAGACGTAGATAACGCAACTCAACTTTACATTCCACCAACAGGTGAAGTATTGAAGAATATCGCATTAACAGATAACGTATCTTACCCATGGTTCGCAGTTGCTGGTTACTCAAGAGGTTTAGTAAACGCAATCAAAGCGTCTAAAAAATTAACTTTAGACGAAAGAGATGAACTTTATAAGAACAGAATTAACCCAATTGCTACATTCTCAGATACTGGTACTATCATTTGGGGTAACAAAACTCTTCAAGTTAGAGAGTCTGCTTTAGATAGAATCAACGTTAGAAGATTGTTACTAAGAGCAAGAAAGTTAATTTCAGCTGTTGCTGTTAGATTGTTATTTGAACAAAATGATGAGCAAGTAAGAAATGAATTCTTAAGATTGGTTAACCCAATTCTTGAATCAATTAAGAAGGAAAGAGGTTTATATGAGTTCCGTGTAACAGTGTCAAATGATCCAGAAGATATTGATGCTAACACTTTAAGAGGTAAGATTTACATCAAACCAACTCGTTCTCTTGAATTTATTGATGTTGAATTCATCATTACACCAACAGGAGCTTCATTCGACAATGTATAATTTCTGATGAGATATAAAAAGAAGGGAGGACTTTAGGTCCTCCTTTTTTATTGAAACACCTTTACAGGTGGAATATTAATGTTCCACGAGGAACCAATTTTTATAACAATTATACTTTTATATTTCACCCAGAATACTGGAACTGGTTATACTAGTATTTATTATTATATTTTATATTAATTAAGAAAAGCTTTATTATTTATTCTGGAACTAGATACTGGAGCCTGTAAAAAACTAATGAAAAAAATTGATAAAATCAAGTCCTTCTGAAGAATAATTCAAAAAAAAATTATTTCCAAATAGGATATATTTATAAGAAAGTAAAAATAACAAAAAAAACTTAACAAATACAACATGGCAGATTTATTAATGAAAATGCCGGCTCCATATGAGCCGAAAAGAGTTAACCGATTCATCGTTAGATTTGACTCATCTTTGGGTATCAACGAATGGTTCGTAACCTCAGCAGCTAGACCTAGTGCGAAAATTAACTCAGTTGCAATTCCTTTCTTGAATACTTCAACATATGTTGCTGGTAGATTCGAGTGGAATGAGATTCGTGTAACATTTAAAGACCCAATCGGACCATCTGCGTCTCAAGCTTTGATGGAATGGTTCCGTTTACACGCGGAGTCTGTAACAGGTAGAATGGGATATGCTGCTGGATATAAGAAAAACGTAGATTTAGAAATGTTAGACCCAACAGGTGTTGTGGTTGAAAAATGGAAATTAGAAGGTTGTTTCATCACTGATTTAAACTTCAACGAACTTGACTATTCAAGAGACGATTTAGCTTCAATCACGTGTTCTTTAAGAATGGATAGATGTATCCAAATTTACTAATAATGAATTAATCTGTCATATTGAAAGGTGTTATTCTTATAACACCTTTTTTATTTTATTAAACTTTACTTTACAAAAGTTATTAGTTAAATTTAGAGTATGGAACAATTAAGAATAGACCCTTCAATCGCATACGACGTTGTTGAACTACCAAGTAAAGGTATTCACTACGCAAATAAAAAGAAATCATTAAGAGTTGCGTATTTAACCGCATCCGATGAAAATATTTTAGCAGCACCTAGTTTAGTCACAACAAATAGTGTAGTAACTGAATTACTAAAAAGAAAAATTTTAGATAGAGACATTTCAGTTGATGAAATAGTTGAAGAAGATAAACAAGCAATCTTAATATTCTTAAGAAACACCGCGTTTGGTTCCGAATATAAAATTACTGCGGTAGACCCAAAAACTGAACAAGAATTTACATTCGACGTTGACCTTTCATTACTTAAGGTTAAAGATTTTAACCTTAAAGAAGATTCGAACGGTGAATACACCTATTTCATGGAAAGGTCAAAGAAAGAAGTTACTTTTAAATTTCTAACTCAAAAACAAGAAAATGAAGTTAAAGACATTGAAAAAAGTTGGAGTGGTTTAGGTATTGCTCCAATTGTAACAAAACAACTTGAAATGATGATTCAGTCAGTTGGAGGTGTTAGAGATAATATGTCAATTAGAGATTTTGTTGAAAACTTACCAATAAAAGATTCACAAGACTTCAAAAAATACGTTAGAGAAAATAAACCTGGTCTCGATTTGACCCAAACAGTAAATACCCCGTCAGGAGACACAATCCAAGTTGAAATTGGGTTCGGGGTTGAGTTTTTTCGTCCTTTCTACGGATTATAAAAAAGGACAATTAGACGAATTTTTATTCTTAATTAAAAGAGGCTTCACATATGGTGACATTCTCACCATGCCAATTTGGGAAAGACGTTACTATGTTAACTATTTAATAGAATTAGAAAACAAACAATAATCTATTTATAGTTATGGCAACACAAACTAAAGAGTGGTATGTAAATAATAGTAGTACTAAAGCAGAAGCCTTAGGTAAATACCAATTAGATCTTGGTACTGATCCGCCAGACCCAGCAATTGTAAATCATATTAAAAGTCAAAGTTCATTTGGTAGGGACATCCGAAAACCAAGTACAGGAAGAACTTCATCATCTTCAGGTTCGACATCAAACGTTACAGGTAACTTAGCCGAAGGACTTCAAGGTGCGTTAGATGTATTCAAATCAACATCTGATTATGGTAATGTAAGTGATAAAGAAACATATAATGTTTCAAGTGTATTAGAAACCATATCAAAAGATGGACTTTCAGCAAAAACTGTATTAGCTGGAATGGGAGATATTGTACAACAAATATCAAATCAATTGGCAATTGAATCTCAATTAAGAACCGACATTAATGAAAAAACAGGTTTAGCAGGTAAATTATCAAAAGATGTAAGAGCAGAAATTGTTGAATCAACAAGTCAAGCGGTTAGATTTGGCTATGGTATTGATGACATTACAGGAGCATATGAAAAATTAATTGAGGAAAGTGGTAGATTTAATATTGTCAATCAACAAACTTTAGAAGGGTCATTAGGTGTATCGAGGGCGTTTATTGGGGATTATAAAGAAATTGGGTCAGTTTTCGGCGAATTTGAAAAAGTTGGTTTTGGTGCGAGAGATGCCATAAAGGCGATTGATAGAGCGGGTACTGAATCACAAGGATTAGGGCTAAGAGGAAAAACAACTGTTAAAGATATTAGAGATAATATTGAAAAACTTAATCAATACGGGTTTCAAAAAGGTATTGACGGACTCGCTCAAATGTCAAGAAAGGCCACTGAGTTTAGAATGAGTATGGGTGAGGCGTTTAAGGTTGCTGATAGTGTTATGGACCCTGATAAGGCAATCGAATTATCAGCAAACTTACAAGTATTGGGTGGTGCCATTGGGGCGTTTAATGACCCATTAAAATTAATGTACATGGCCACAAATAATGTGGAAGGATTACAGGACGCATTAATTGAGGCTGCTGGTAGTTTAGCTACTTACAATTCAGAACAAGGTAGATTTGAAATTACTGGAGTTAATTTAAGAAGAGCCAAGGAAATGGCTAATCAACTTGGAGTTGATTATAAAGAACTTACTAGAAGTGCTATTGCTTCACAAGAAAGATTAGCGGCTAGTAGTGATTTAATGGCTAGAGGATTTGACATGAATGAAAAGGATAAAGAATTCCTAATCAACATGTCAAGAATGGATGGTGGTAGAATGGTTATTGATGTACCAAAAAGTCTACAAGCTAGTTTAGGAATAAAAGAAACTCAAGTAGCGTTAACAGATTTAACCGACGCACAAGCAAACGCACTGAAAAAATATCAAGAGGAAATGGGTAACATGACCTCAGAAGAAGTTGCTAGAGACCAATTTGAATCTATAACAAATATTCAAAGAGACGTTAATTCAATCGTCACAATGGCCAGAATTAGATTAGCTGGTGGTATTAGAGGTGAAGAAGGATTAAATTTAGATAAAATAACTAAAGGTTTAGAAAATCAATTAACACAATATAGTAATAAAGTACAAAAGGGTGAAAGCGGAACAGTTCTTCAAGATTTAAAAACTAGTATACAAGAAAAATTAGATGTTGTAAAAGCGACTGGTTTTGGAGGGGCTGTTATGTCAAAAATTGAAAGTTTACAGACAAAACTAAATGAAGTTACGGGAGCTAATAGTTCAAACAATAATACCACACCAAACACCTCGTTACCAACCGCAAAAAATGTTAACTTAAATATTACGGTTCCAAACATTGGGGATCAAATAAGTAGGGAAATTGTTAGAAATCAAGATGTATGGTCGGACGTATTCTCAAGACCGGAAAAGGATTATTTGTCACTTTAAGTAGATGATAAAGTTTTTACCTAATAATCTATTTATAATAAAAGAATAATTAATGCCAAGTTTCTTAAATTTCGACTCAACAAAATCCGAGAGGGACAAACTTTTAGCTAAGAATCTTAAGAATTCTAGCCAAGGACCTCAATTGTTTAATGCTAGTAATTATTCAATTTCATCTCAAAATGAATATTCAGTAAGAGACTTACCTCCCGTTGATAGTAATAGACCGAATGATTTAAGTCAACCATCAAATCTTAACATTTATAAACCCGAAAACTTTAGTATTTTCGAAACGTTAGATACATTAGTTAGAAGGGAAAACTTAGAACTATACCCATATTTTAATACTAATTTAAATCATACATTTGTTAGTTTATTTACTAACAACAATAATGTAGGTGAATCTGAATTAGTTAAATTCGCATCAAACTACATGAGGTCTAGTGATGGACCAATCTTATCGAGAATTAGACAAAATCTAATTACGGTAACAGATGGTAGAATGAGAATTAGTGAGGCGTTAAGTGGTGATATTAGTACAATATCAGATATTGTTACTGGTAAACAACCTTTCATTTTACCAAATTATAAAATTACTGTTGCTAAGACCTTACCGGGAAAGACAATAGATTTCATGCAAACACTTGCGGGTGTTACATTTCCTTTTTCAGAAATACCAGGAAATTATTTATCTGACCCTGAAAATCCAACACCAAACCCAAGACCCCAAGCGAAAACCGAAATTGGTAAATTGTGGCAAGATGTTACAGGTGCGTTAGGTTCATTATTGGGTATTCAAAGAAGACCTAAATTATCAAGAAAACCTTCGGATTTATTAATTGAATACATGGGTGAGGGTCAAAAACAAACCCTTTATAGAAACCTCTCATATTCAAAATACGCTCCTGATTACACAACAAGTGCGAGATCACAAAACTCATCTAAGATTTTTCAATTTGCTGATAATTTTGCTGAAGGTGTTAAAAATGTATTAGGATTAGAGGCACCAAATGGAGTTGCATATATTGGAGATGATAGAGGTGAAGATGTTCAATTTGCAATGTCTGATTTTAACGGTAGACCCGTTAGAAGTAGTTATTATTTAAGTCTAATGTTTGACCCTGTTGCAGCACAATTGTTCCACAGGGATACTAATATAAACGAAGGCGGTCCTATTAGTGGTAATCTTACTTGGATTAGTACGAACTCTCAAAACAAGTTAGGTCTTGAGAATATGGAGTACGGTGAAGAATCTTCTAACTTAGAAAATTCATTGTCGACAAAATATGGTTTTAGAGAGAATTCAATATTAGGAGAAACACAAAGAATATTAAATTCATTACCATCAGATGGTTCAGGTTTATCACACGTTGCTAATGTTATTGACCAAACAAGTAGGGCGTTTAAAGATGGTGACATCTTAATGTCAAGAGGTTCAGCCGTTAAGTATGTTGATAAAACTACGGGTGAAGAAAGTGGTGCGGAGTTTTGTAGAGTATGGACTAAAGATAGGCCATATTTTAATTATTCCGACACAATGAAACGAACTGCGAATATTAGAAAATATGATGACAGTGTGATGGGAGGTTCAAGTAGACCTTGGAACATCAATATCGGACCTATGTCGAATGGTAATAAATCATTCGAAGGTTCAACAAATATTTTTGACAAATACAAATACGGACAAGATTTTAATGGTAAAAGTTTTTATGCTAAGAAATACATGTTCTCAATTGAGAATCTTGCTTGGAGAACGTCAACTAAACCAGGTTTTACTGTTTTAGATTTACCATATTGTGAGAGAGGTCCAAATGGTGGACGTGTTATGTGGTTTCCACCATATGATTTAAAAGTATCAGAACAAAATAGTGCTAAATGGGAAAGTAATACTTTCTTAGGTAGACCTGAACCGATATACACATATCAAAATACTGAAAGAAGTGGACAAGTTTCATTTAAAGTTGTAGTTGATCACCCAAGTGTTTTGAATTTATTGGTTAGAGAACATTTTAAAGACAAGTCAGATAAAGAAGCTGATGAATACATCAACGCATTTTTTGCTGGATGTGTTGACGTTGATTTTTATGATTTAATTAAAAGATACACCACATTAGATGCGGAGGATATAAACCTTGTTATTGCTTTCTTAAACGGTGGTAAAAATCCTGACGAAATTCAAAAGTTTAAAAGTGTCTTTACACCTCCTAGTATATCTAGTTCATATACCCCACCGATTGATCCAAAAGCGGAGACTATTAAATTAGATATTAATTTAAAATTCTTAAACGATACACCTGAAATAACTTTAAAAAAAGATTTCATATCTAATCGCGCTTATAAGAATGTTTACGACGATGTTATTAATAGTTCAGGAAGAACTGTTAGCGAATTAACAAGTGAATTAAATAAATTATTAGACCCAACAAATACAACATATAATAAAACCAAATACGATAAAGACCGTAAATTATTATATAACGCACCAAAACCAACTGGCGATATTACTGAAAATGTAAATAAAAAGGTAACCGAATTAACAACTATAATATCAAACGCCGCGACTGGTTATACTGAGTTTAATACAAAATTAGAAACACTTAAAAAAGACATAAAAGAAAACGCGTGCGGAGACGTAACAATTAACATCCTATCAAGTTGTTCTGCAGCTGCGGACAACAAATATAATTTTAAACTTTCAATAAGAAGGTCACACTCGATTATACAAGACATTTTATCTAAAGTTTCTAACGATGGTGCTAAATACGATTCAAGAGATTGGTGGTCATTTAATGAATTACCAACAGATGCGTCAAAAGAAAAATACGAGATTAAAAAAGAGTTTTCTTATAAGGATGATTTAGGATTTGAAAGAGAAGGTAAATTAACAATTGTTAGTAAAAATGCGGGAGAAGAGGTTATTAACGAAAATAATCAGAATTGTCATAAAGAAGAATTTGTAAGTGAAAAATTAAGAAGACATTCACCTGTAGCATTTGGTTGTAGACAATCATATGTTAGAATGGAATACCAAAGAACGGCAAAACAGACACCCGAAATAAAAGATGAGAAAGAAACAAAAGGTGATGTAATTCCAAAAAGTAGATTAGAACCAGACGGTAAAGAAACAATACCAAGTGGATACAAAAAACCTACTATTGATGTGATGAAAAGAATTATCATGAAGACGTTGTCCGAATGTTACTATTTCAAAACAGTGGAGGAAAATACCCCGTTAGTATTTAAATCATTAGTTGAAAAATTAAAATATTTTCACCCCGGTTTCCACTCAACAACACCCGAAGGATTAAACGCACGTTTAACTTTCTTAAATCAATGTGTAAGACCTGGTGACACTATACCTATTAAAGGTTTATCAGACGATAGTGATTTAAATGCTAGAAATACTACATTTGGACCACCACCTGTTTGTGTATTAAGAGTAGGTGATTTTTATCATTCTAAAATTATTATTAGAGATGTTAATATTACATTCGAAGATTCAACATGGGATTTAAACCCCGAAGGAATTGGAGTACAACCGATGATTGCCAATGTTTCCTTACAAGTAAACTTTATAGGTGGACAAGGATTAAAAGAACCAATATCAAGATTACAAAATGCGTTATCTTCTAATTTCTATGCAAATACCGAGATGTACGATGAAAGATCAGAATCAACAAATGAAAAAATTAATGGACAAGACGCAAAAACGTTCACCAAGGAATTTTTAACTGAACTTTATGAAAAATCAAAAACAACAAATAATAAAGCGGATGATATAAACGGAAAAGGAATACAAGAAGGAAAATATATTGGTGAATATGTTAAAACTGATAGTACTAATACTATTGAATATAAAACACTTATCACTAAGATTTTTGATAAGGTAAAAGATTATTTTGAAACTTATCAAAAAACTTATAATATCATTGTTAAAGAGTATGGTACTAAAATTGCGAGTTTATATTTCTCACCAACGTATAGAAGTATTAAAGATTTAACTGTACAAACAAGTGAATCGGGTACCGAAGATGTGGAATTATTAGGTGTTTATCCATCGGGAAAAGAAATGCCAGTTTTAATTAGAGGATTCAAAGCTGCGTTAGACGCAAAAGTAGAAACCGTAGATTTTGTTAGTATATTAAATTTTGATAGAATATTACCGAACTCAATTGAAGCAAACGCCAATAAATTATTAAAAAAGAAATTTAAAGATGTTTTATTATCAGGTGATAATTCATTGGTTGGTAAGATGTTAAATAACTCAGCAATCAAAACACTTGAAGATGCTAGAAATGAAATTATTACTTTGATTGATAAGGCAAACTATATTGTAAAATATAAAGAGGATGGTACGATTAGTGGTAGTACAGCGTCTAGTGTTTTATTTGAGTTACCTGGTATAACTGATTTTTATAGTAAGTATTCTGATGTAATATCATATATTAAAAAACATCATAAAGATTTTACTGAAGATTTAGACATGTCAATTAATTTCAATAGCACATCGATTAGTGATAGTGATTTTGAAGAAGTTTTAAGTATCTTGATGAAAGACCCAATATTGATTGGTGATGTTATAGATGTGTTCGGATCAGAGGTTGATACATCAAAAATGGAATCTAAACTTAAGAAGTTCGCGACTCAACCAGAAGAAAAGAAATTTAAATCACATAAAGACCCAAAACCAAAAACTTCATTAGAAGAGGTTATTTATGACGTACAAACCACCGACACAATTACTGAAGCAGAAAAGAAGAGTGAGTTAGAAAAAATATTTAAAAATAAAAATAAAGTAGGTTCTACATTAAATTATTATAAACCATGAGTAGGGAATATTTCGACAGGTACCAATTTTTTATAGAAGAGGGGAATTTTAAAATTGTTCCGGGTATTGAAATGCCTATTAAAGGAACCGACAAGTATCTTAACTATAAAAAAGGTAAGACAAGATTGGACAAAGTTTCCCAAGATTTCTATGGTACACCTGTTTTCGGTTGGTTGATTTTACAGGCGAACCCACAAGTCGGTAGTATTGAGTTTGAGATTCCTGATAATACCATATTAAGAGTCCCATTTCCCCTAACAAGCTCTTTACAAGATTATAAAAGAGGTGTAGAATTGTATAACTTATATTATGGGGAGTAACAGAGAAAAAAAAACTGAGGATATATTAGTTAAGGTCGACCAGAACAATCTGATGTATATCGACCCTAATAGTGTTATTAGTAAAAATGGTGAAGTCGCACCAAGAGGAATCGACCAAGAAAATTTAGTAATGTATGTTAACCTTGAGGCGGATTTAATACCAAGGTCAACATTGTTATCAACAAACGACCAAAATACAATGACTGAAATTGTTAAGGGAACTTTAAATTTCATGTCAAACAATGGAAAAGATTTTGATTCAACATGGACTAATGCTTATAATGGTACAGATAGCCCAAATCCAAATAGTGAAAAAGGAGTTTTCAATGTTAAAAATACTAATTACGACGCGTCGGCTCAATCATTTGGTATCGATAGTATTAGTATAACTGTTAAGGGGGCAAACTTTGTTCCTCAAGTTCAAATCAACTTTGTAGATGTAAGAGGTAAGACATTATTTGAGTCACCTGAAAATTCACCATACAAAGCATTCTTTCATATACCGTGGCCAATATTTTATTTAACAGTTAAAGGTTATTATGGTAAAGCCATAAAATATCGATTACACTTAGTTAAATTCAGTAGTAAATTCAATTCAAGTAACGGAAACTTTGAGGTGACAACTACGTTTGTCGGGTCAACGTATGCCTACATGAGTGATATACCACTTAAAGCGGCGTTATATGCCCCTTTCATGTATGGTATTGAAACTGTGGATACTCCACAATTTAATGAGGGAACTAAAAACTACATTCAAAAAGTATCAAAATCATCAAGAGGTTATGCTTTATTGAATTCAGTTTATTCAGAATATAAAAGAAAAAATTTAATACCAAAGGACTTTCCAACTAAGACTTTAAAAGAAGTAGGTATCATAGCAAAGTCATTAGATAAACTTTTAGAAAAAGAAATATTTGATGAGGTTGTGGATATGAAACTATTCGCAGCATTAAAGGAATTTGGAGATAGAATTACATCGTTTGAAAATGATATTAAGTCTTGGGCAAAAAGAAATTTAAGTCAAACATCCGTTTCCAAAAATGATGTTCTTTATTTTGAATTGTCTTCGGTAAATAAATCAGAAATGATAAATGTTACTGGAAGTACGTCGACAACTACATTAGAAAAATTAATTGATAATAATAAAATTAAAGTTAAAGAAAGTCAGTTATTAACCTTAAATGTTACAAATAAAACAGGAACAAAGTTTAACTCACAAACCATTCTTTCAAAAAACGTTGGTTCTGTTGGTGATTATTATATAATCGAAGGTTCCAAGGTGTTAGTGGCAATTAATAAATTATTTGATGACATTGGTGGTATACGAACAACGTTCAATCAACAAAAACAGAAACTACAGGATTTTGTTGAACAGAAAATGAACACCATTGTTAAACGTAATGGTCCGGGTACTTTAGGGTTTGAACCAACAGTAAGAAACGTATTTGCGATTATATTAGCAAATGCAGAAGTATACATTAGATTAATGAAGGATGTCCATAGACGAGCAATTGATGTTGGACAAAATAGAAAAGATAAAATACAAAATTTTAGTAAAGAAAGTAAAGGAGACTCAATATATCCGTGGCCCGAAATAAAAAAGAATTTTTCAGGTGGAAAACAAAATATCATCGCATATCCTGGTGATAAGGAGTTAGTGTCAAAACTTCAATCTAATGACCCAGTTCTTTGGCCTGAGGTTGAATTTATTGAAAACTATATTGGAATTACAACTAATAGATATGATCCGTTAGGCGATAAAGAACAAGGTACCAATAATATCACGTATATTTTTGAAGGTAGTGATTTTGATGAAACGAAAATAAAACCAATCAGTACGTTGTTTACTGTTAATGATTCATTTCCTTACACTGACAAGACCCACCCTGCGTTACTCTATGAAATATGGGAAAGGTCAAAATACATGACATTACTTGATTCATTCAACACTTCAACAATACAACAATTAGCTGAAAAAGAATTTAGTAACATTAGAGAATGTATCCAAGACGATGACGATTTGTTGGGTGTACTTTATAATAACGTTAAATCTGATAAAGATTTGGAAATGTTGTTACCAGGAGTTTCAGTTTTTGATAGATACCCTTATAAAAAAGATAACATTCCAACAACACCATCAATTGTTGACGTATTCGAAGTTCCATTTTCAATAAAACAATATACAAACTTAAATAAGTCAATAACAGTTGCCGACGAATATTCAGGTTTAACCGAAAATTTAATATCATTTATTGGACCTGAGTATAGAAAAAATATATATCCATTTAATACACCGACGTATTTGTCATATATAGGTAAATCAAGTTTTGATGTAGATGAATTAAAACCAAACGGTACGTTAAGTGTAAATTTAAGTGAAGGTTTTATTTGTTCACCAATAGATGGAAAATCGTGGGTTAAGAGTACCTATGTTGATAATTTATTTGCCCAATATTTTAAAATATCAAATAAAAAAACAGAAACATTAACAAGTATATTAAACACACCATATTTCCATAAACAACTACATAGTGATTTTATCAAAAGTAGTCCATATGGTAAATTCGCATCTTCAGCTTATCTACTTTTAAATTCGTTACCGTTTAAAGATTTGAATGATGAAATTGAATTTAATGGTAAGAAGACAAGAATGTCTACCATGTTTAGAGAAGTTGGTGCAACACATTTCATACCATACTACCAAATATTAAGATGGGGTTCAATATACCATAGATATAAAACCTACATTAATGTTGAGAATATTGGTTATAATGATATTCTAACAGGAGCTACCACACCAATCGACACACAGTTATTTTTTGGTGTTAGTGGAGAAACCCCAACCCCAATAACTGCGTTTACATATACCGACGAATCAACATCCATACCAATTTTCTACAATGATAGTGTGGGAGTTCATCCTTATTATGATGCGGTATATCACCAAATTGTAAAAGGAACCAATCATTACGTTGTTAGTGGAGGTACAACTGCGTATCAAAATAGTATTAACGATAAGGTACTTAGAATAAGTAAAAGAAATATCTTTAATAAAACAAAATTCATTACTCAGTTTGTTGATAACTCACAATTTGATGGAAATGACACTGATTTAACATATACAATTTTACCATGTGATGGTGCCAATTTATATAGCGGTAAAAAAGTTGAAACCTTTAATACCGAAACCGCTAGAGTTTTGGGAACAGAAATGGGTTCATTAGACATTTCAGGAAACAATTTTGCGATTGAGGAACAATTAAACTTCAGAGTTATTTGGTCCGACGACACCATTAATAATGATTATAGTGGAGTAACGTTACCGTCGTATAATGAATACTTTACAACTACAGGAAATACATACGAAAACAAAACATATAAAAAAGTCTTAGATTTAATAGCCACTTTTAGTCCGACTATCTTAGAAGAATTTGAGAATATATTTTTAAACTTCGCAAGTGAAAGACTTGTTGAGGAATTACCGTACAAAACATTTGACAAAGTAAAATACTATAAATTCCAAGATTTATTGGAGGGTATTTTAACTGTAGAAAAAACTGCGGGAGACGATTCTCTACCATTTACTGAGGTTGCTAAAAGTATTAAAGAAAAACAAGTTGAAAAGTTAAAACAAGTTACAAAAGATTTATTAATGAATGATTCATTAATAAAAGTAACATTAGGTAATCCAAAAGAAATTAATCCTCATGTTTTAGATGGTTTCTGTGGAATTAGTTCTGGTAACACATTTAGTCATAATCGATACTACGTAAATCAGTCAACAGGAAATGATGGAGATATTAATAGAGATTATTTAGAACTTTATTTAGGTCCAAATAGACTAACAACAAAAGAAACTTCATTAGGACTTTCATACTATGAACAATTCTTTATTGTTAATGATGTTGAATTTAACAAAGATAATATATTACAATTCAGACCAATCATCCAATTATATGCGGGGTGGGCCAATAGCGGTTATACTGCTAATACCGGATTCACACCAACATCAAATAGTTTTAAATCACATTTAACAAGTTCAATTTTCGATGGTGAAAATGGTTCTAAAAAAAGACAAACGGAGTTTTTACAAAAATTAATTCCGTTGTTTACATTACTAAGAACCAAAGAAAGAACAGGTGGTATAAAGTTAGATAATGGATATAATAACGAAACATTAAAACTTGAGATATACAATCACTTCAAATCGTTTAACGATAAATGGGTGGCAGGTAATTCAATAGGTCAACGTACATTATTAGAAGAATTTTTATTCTTAGATAAAGCCAATAGAGATATTGGTGATAAGGTTTTCTTAAACTTAGATAAACTTGTTGATTTAACAGACGAGAAAAACGCAAAACAAAATCTTTACGGAGCATTAGGTTCTCTAATTGCGGGTACAGGTTTTGATATGAGAGCATTACCAGCGTATGTTAATTTCTACGGAACTAACTTCTCAAACAAAACTAAAATAACACCATCTAAAACTGTTGCTAAAAATTTATTTGGAACATTCTTAGAAGTTGATTATCAAGAATCCGCACCTAAGATTGTTGTACAATATGTGGACGGACCCGTTTCAAAACGACCATCCGACATGGGAGAAAAATACAAGTTCCAAGATGATAGTTTTAATATTGGTAACGTAAATAATAACTCATTGATTATCACCACACCTGATGTGTTTAATACTGAAAACTTGGCGAAGTCAAATAAAGTAGTTGCATTTGAGGTAAGTGTTGGTGACCAACATCAAAGTATATTCAAAGGTATTCAATTAGACCAAGCCACACTTAAAAATACATCGGAATCATTTGTGGTTTTAGAAAACTTGGCAAGATCTGAATCAGGGGCGGGCACGTATAATGTGGATATTGGTTTATTCGATTACTATAGACAAGCGTCGTATAGTTGCGAAGTCACATGTATGGGTAACGTAATGATTCAACCAACAATGTTCTTCTACTTAAAAAACATACCAATGTTTAGAGGTTCATATTGGATAACTGAAGTAAGTCACCAAATTAGAGGAACAGGTATTGAAACAACATTTAAAGGAACAAGACTACCTTCAATATCATTACCGGACCCTAAAGATTCATTTGTATCTAGTTACCGTACATTGTTCGATAAAATAATGAACAAAGCAACGGCTAAGATTAATGAGTTAAATAATACCACTAAAACAAGTGAAATTGTTGTAACTCCACAGGGAAGTTTTCTTATTGACAAAGGTGAAAAACAAATTAACGGTGAAGAAATCGTTAAGGAGGCGAATGTTGATAAATTCGGTATCCCGTATAATGGTGCCGAAAATGAAAAATATATCCAAAAGGTTAAATTCAGAGATAAGGAATGGTATAGAGCGGTTGCCGTTGAGATGGGAACTGAAAAATACCCAATCCCTGATGACACTACAATGTCGATTATTAACTTAGAAGGTAATTTAAAACATATTAAGTGGTCGGGTATCAAAGGTAATGGTCAAAAGTATTATTCGACTAAGTTTATACCTGTTTCAACAAACGCAAAATTATTACTTTCAAATAAAGTTAAGACGGTATTTTTAAACCCCGATAAACCTGATACGGAAATAACATTAGAACATAACATAAACCAAGTATTAGATAATGACGCGGTTAAATATGACCAATCAACATTCCAAGGACCAATTAATATTGGACCAAATGTCCAAGGATATGGTATTGGTTTATCAAAGAAATTGATGGATGAATTGAATGTTTATCCGGGTGGAGTCCTTTATTTCAAAATAAAAGAGAAATAATAACAATATTGGGATATTTATACTTATAACATTAATATTATGGAGAACAATAAAATAAACAACAGTATTAATCAGTTCTTGAATCCAAAACAAGTTAGAAACGTATCTAATGATGGGATGGAAAGAGAAGAATGTGATATGGTAACAGGAGAATGTTACGTGATTAGATCAAAAGATGGAATTGTTGAAAGAATAAATAAAAAATACATTACCGAAGACGGTAGACAATTATTACAAGACTAAAGCTATGTTAGAACAAAAATTATTAGAAGAACTTAATCGTCACAAAGCAATTAACAAATATGCTAAGAAAATGATTATGGAACAGGACGCACCCCCAGCACCACCAACAGATGATGCTATGCCTCCTGCAGATGACGCAGCATTACCACCAGCCCCACCGGCGGGTGACGCAGGATTACCCCCAGCACCACCAACAGATGATTTAGGTGGAGACATGGGAGGTACTGAAGAAATTGATATTACTGATTTAGTTAATATGACTAAGAGTATAAAAAAAGACATCGAAGATAATAAGAATGACCAAAGCAATGTAGTTGGTCAAATGGATTCAGTTTTCTCTAAATTAGGGGAATTGGAACAGAAGTTATCTAGCATGGATTCAGTAATTGCTAAAATCGAGGAGTTAGGCACTAAGATTGAAAACATTAAAGAACCAACAGCACAAGAAAGACTTGAAATGCGTTCTTTAGATTCGTATCCATTTAATCAAAACCCACAACAATTCTTCGCCGCAAAACAAGGTGAAATGAGACAGAGTGGTAAAAATGAATATGTTTTAACAAAACAAGACGTACAAGACTATTCGAACGATACAATAAAATCATCATTTAATCCGGAAAATCAAGAAGATGAATTTAGCTACTAATGTAAACTTCTTATTAGGTTTACAAATACAGATGAAAATCAACCACTGGCAGACAAAAGGTTATGCCAGACACAATGCTTATGGTGGATTTTACGAAGTGTTAGACGGTTTAATTGATACTTTTGTTGAATCTGCAATGGGTAAGTATGGTAGATTCGTTTTGAACGACGAAACTAAAACAATCCAATTAAATAACCTATCAGACATTGATATTAAAGGATTAATTACAACGGTAAGAAGTGCTTTCGTACAAATGGAATTAGACCCATCAGATACGGACTTATTGAATATACGTGACGAAATGTTAGGTGAATTAAATAAATTAAGTTATTTATTAACTTTAGAATAAAATAATTAAGAAAAAATGATTTCAGGTTCATTTGCCACAACTGGCTCAACCCAAACAAGGACATCCTTATCATACATTAATGAATTGGTTACAGGTGCTACAGCACAAGGACTTTACCGTATAGTAGTTCCAAATCAATATATGGACGACAATATGGCCTACGTATTAAAACATACATATGGATACCAAGTCCAATCAAGAAATAGCTTAATGGGTACGTTTGATGATTATATCATCTCATGGGCACCACCAATGCCAACGGCTACGCCGGCACCCACAGCTTATCCAACTGCAACACCAACACAGACTCCTAACCCAACACCAAACCCAACAGAAACAAATTACCCAACCCCTAACCCTACATCTACACCAAATAGTACACCGGCACCAACGCCTAATCCTACATCAAGTAGTACACCAGCTCCAACCGCAAGTAGTACTCCAATCCCAACTGCAAGTAGTACACCGGAATCAACACCAAACCCAACTGCAACATCAATTTAATAACTAAAAACTTTTTTAAAAATAATTTAACCCGGATTTCCTAATTCGGGTTTTTTTATGTATCTTTTTTCTATAACTGATTTTATAATTTAAATTAAACTATTATGTCAACATTCGATGCGGTACTAGCACAGTACGAGAAGAGCAAAAACGCCACAAGTGGCAATGCAAACAAATTTAACCAAGAAGACAGAATGAAGAAATACTTCACAACTGTACTTCCTAAAGGTTCTAAGGGTGAAGAAAGAAGAATTCGTATTCTTCCTACTCCAGATGGTTCCTCACCATTCAAAGAGGTTTATTTCCATGAAATTCAAGTAGATGGAAAATGGGTAAAACTTTATGACCCAAAACAAGAAGGAAAGCGTTCACCATTGAACGAAGTTAAAGAAGGTTTAGAGATGACTGGTGTTGACTCTGACCGTGAATTAGCTCGTCAATATCGTTCACGTAAATTCTACATTGTTAAGGTTATTGACCGTGACCACGAACAAGATGGTCCAAAATTTTGGAGATTTAAACACAACGCAAAACAAGATGGTATCTTAGATAAAATCTTCCCAATCTTCCAAAAGAAAGGTGACGTTACTAATCCTGAAAATGGACGTGACTTAACATTGTTCTTAACTCTAACCAAATCAGGTACAGGTAAAGAATACACAACAATTAACTCAATCATCCCTGAAGACGCGTCTCCACTTAATACAGATGAGGCGGTATCTAAATTGTGGTTAGATGATGAATTAACATGGTCTGATGTATATTCTAAAAAACCTGAAGAATATCTTGAAATGGTAGCAAGAGGTGAAGTTCCACGTTGGGATTCAGAAACCAAGAAATGGGTTTCAAACTCACAAGGTGAAGAAGTGTTAGCGGCACCAAAACCATCTACACCGGTAGTTGACCCACAAGTTGACGATGACGCAGATGAAGATTTACCGTTCTAATTAATTCATAGGGGTCCCGTTATTTTGACGGGGCCACTTTTTTAAAAACAAAACAATGGCAGGTATTAAAAAAACAGATTTCTCGGCTATCAAGAAGAAATTCTCGAAAGAAGCCGAATACAAAGCTGATCGTTTCTTCGATTTAGGAGACGCCTTCTTGGAAGCTACAGGTCTTCCAGGTCCTGCGATGGGTCACATTAATATGTTATTAGGACATAGTGATACAGGTAAAACAACGGCTTTAGTAAAAACAGCAGTAGACGCACAAAAAAAAGGTATCCTTCCTGTGTTCATTATCACAGAACAAAAATGGAGTTGGGAACACGCAACATTAATGGGTTTTGATAAAGATGGTGAATATCTTTTCAATAGTGATTTCGAATACATCGAACAAATCACAGACTACATTAATGAATTGATGGATGCTCAAGAAAAGGGTGACATTCCTTACGACATGTTATTCCTTTGGGATTCAGTAGGTTCAGTTCCTTGTAAAATGACTTACGATGGTAAAGGTGGTAAACAACACAACGCATCAGTTTTAGCTGATAAGATTGGAATGGGAATCAACCAACGTATCTCAGGGTCAAGAAGAACAGACAAACCTTACACAAACAGTTTGGTTATTGTTAACCAACCGTGGGTAGAATTACCTGATAATCCTTTCGGACAACCAAAAATCAAAGCTAAAGGTGGTGAAGCCATTTGGTTAAACTCATCATTAGTATTCTTATTCGGTAACCAAAAAGGTGCGGGTACTACTAAAATCTCTATCACTAAAGATAAGAGAAAAATCAGAATCGCAACACGTACTAAAATCTCAATCAGTAAGAACCACATTAATGGTGGTGGATATGAGGATGGTCGTATCTTGGTAACTCCACAAGGATTTATGCACGGTAAAGACGATACTGAAGAAAAACGTTCTATCGAAGAGTACAAACGTGATAACAGTGAGTACATCGGTAAACAATTAGGTGTTAATGTTACAGACATCGCAGACACACAAGTTGTAACAGAGGAAAGTGATATATAATAAATTTATTTAATGTCTGTTTTATTAGTAGATGGCGATAATTTACTTACGATTGGTTTCTATGGTTTCAAAAATGCCTTTTATAAGGGAGAACATATTGGAGGAATTTATCATTTTCTCAATACTCTTAGAAAAACATTTGAGACATACAATTTAGACAAGATAGTAGTATTTTGGGATGGATTGGAAGGTTCTCAAACTCGTAAGAAAATTTACGCACCATACAAAGAAAACAGAAAATCACGTCTTCGTTCTGAAGAAGAAATAAGTTCTTACACTTTCCAAAGAGATAGAGTAAAACAATATCTTGAAGAGTTATTTGTAAGACAGGGAGAGTATGAGTATTGTGAGACCGATGACAACATCGCTTACTATACTCAGAACTCACCTAAAGAGAAAAAAATAGTTTATTCTTCAGATGGTGACCTAACACAGTTAGTGTCAGAAAATACACAAATCTACAATCCGTCACACGGAAAACTTTACAAAAAAAACGATACCATTGTTTATAACCATGAAGAAATCTTAATTGAGAATGTCAAATTGGTTAAGATGATGTGTGGTGACTCTTCGGACAACATCGCAGGAATAAGAGGAATGGGAGTAAAAAGATTTTTGTCTCTTTTTCCCGAATTAAAAACCGAACACATTTCTGTTGAACGAGTTAAGAACAAATGTGAAGAAATATTTCAACAAGATAAACACAACAAGCTTGTCGCTAATTTACTAACAGGTGTTACCAAACATGGAGTATTGGGTGAAGAATTTTTTGATGTGAATAATCGTATCGTAAGTTTGGAGGAACCATTTTTAACTGATGAGGCAAAAGAAAATATAGAATTACTAATAAATGAAAAATTAGACCAAGAAGGTAGGTCTTATAAAAACGCGATGAGAATGATGAGGGACGACGGAATCTTTAGTCTGTTACCAAAATCGGATGACGGATTCGTTAATTTCCTAAACCCATTCCTTCGACTAACAACAAAAGAAAAAAATAAAAGAATTATTAAAATTAAAAACTATGAGTAACCAACAAATGGACATCACAAAATTTGAATTTTTGCTTAGTTTAGGTGGAAACATCGTATGTCAAAGATTCTTCAACGTAAAAGACCATAATCCACAAGCGAGAAGATCGATGGATATGCACTATTACATAAAAAATATTTGCGAAGAAATTAGTGAAGATTTGAAAATGAAAACTTCCGATTATATGAGCGAAAATCAAAACTTTTTCCTATCTTCGGAGTATGTGGAAGATTCAAATGAACAAGAAAAAGAACACTTTTTATTGGAAATTAAGTTAGGTGACGACGTATTTATTTCTAGGATATTTCCGGCGTACTACTACCATCCGAAAGTTAGATACACGGTAGATATTCGACCAAAACTTAAGCGTATTTTGTCAGATTTAACTGACATTTTATCAGCTTACGATTTGGAAACAACGTATCTACAATACCAACTGTAAAAATTAAAAAAATATATATAAAATAATAAACATGGAAGAAAAGAATTTTGGTTATTTAGGGTTTTCATTTCAGCAATCTCTTATCAAGGCAATTATAGAGGATAAAAAATATGGTGAAACAATTATCGATGTTTTAGAGAGCAAATATTTTGAGAACAATTCTTTTAGATTTTTAATGGAGAACATTAAAGAATTGTACAAAACATACGAGAAATTACCTGATTATCACACATTGTCTCAAAAAGTTATGGCTGAAGGGGGAAACAAAGATTCTTCCAGGATTCATATTGACACGTTAGAAGCAATTAAAGAGGATACAAAGGATACGTCTTATGTTAAGGATACTGCGTTGAATTTTTGTAAACAACAGAACCTTAAAAGAGAATTAAAATCTGTACAGAGTATCATTGAAAACGGACAATTTGAGGCTTATAGTAAGATTGAAGAAATCATTAAGAAAGCATTACAAGTAGGAATTTCAAATGATGAAGTTCTTGACGTATTTCATGATATTGACGCTGCGTTGGAGAAGGATTTTAGATTACCAATTCCAACAGGTATTGTAGGTATTGATAACCTTTTAAAAGGTGGGTTAGGAAAAGGTGAATTAGGTGTTGTACTTGCTCCAACTGGTACAGGTAAAACAACCTTATTAACTAAATTTGCGAACACCGCATATAATCTCGGATTGAATGTTGTACAAATTTTCTTTGAGGATAATCCGGGTAACATTAAAAGAAAACACTACACTATTTGGTCTGGTATTGCTCCTGACGAACAACCTGAACATGCGGAAGAAGTGAAGGAAAAAGTATTTGAGGCTCAAGCAAGATCAAACGGTAGTATCAATCTTATGAAATTCCCATCAGATAACATTACAATTTCTGATATTAAATCTAAATTGAGAAAAATGGCCGCCGATGGAATCAAAGTTGATTTATTGGTGTTAGATTATGTGGATTGTATTACACCTGAAAGAAGTACAGGTGGAGAAGAATGGAAAGGCGAAGGTTCAATCATGAGAAGTTTAGAATCAATGACTGGCGAGTTTAATATGGCGATTTGGACGGCAACACAAGGTAATAGAGAATCAATATCATCTGAAGTTGTAACGGGAGATCAAATGGGAGGTTCAATTAAAAAGGCACAAATTGCCCACGTAATACTATCGATTGCCAAATCGTTAGAACAAAAAGACCAAAACTTAGCAACACTTACGTTAGTTAAGTCACGTATTGGTCGTGATGGTGTAGTATTCACTAACTGTAAATTCAACAATGAGTTTTTAGTTATTGATACCGATTCACAAAATACATTATTAGGTCACGAACAAGAAAGAGTTCGTAATAATGTAGATAGAGCAGCTGAAGCTTTCAACAGAAGACAACAAGTAAAACCAAGAGTTTAAAAATTAAAAAAAAATTATGACTGAGAGAATCTTACAAGACAATCCTGGACGCTTTGTCCTTTTTCCTATCGAACACCATGACTTATGGAAGTTCTATAAACAATCTGAAGCATCGTTTTGGACGGCTGAAGAAATTGACTTAAGTCAAGATATTAACGATTGGGAAAATAAATTAAATGACGATGAACAACATTTCGTTAAACATGTGTTAGCGTTCTTCGCAGCGTCTGACGGTATCGTAAATGAAAACTTAGCAATGAACTTTGTAAATGAGGTTCAATACACTGAAGCTAAATTCTTTTATGGTTTCCAAATCATGATGGAGAATATCCATAGTGAAACGTATTCATTATTAATTGATACGTTAGTAAAAGACAAAGATGAACAACATAAATTGTTTAACGCAATTGAAACTGTTCCGGCGATTAAGAAGAAAGCGGAGTGGGCACTTAAATGGATTAATTCAGAATCATTTGTAGATAGATTATTAGCGTTCGCCGCAGTTGAGGGTATTTTCTTCTCAGGTTCATTCTGTTCTATCTTCTGGTTAAAGAAAAGAGGTTTAATGCCAGGTTTAACTTTCTCAAATGAATTAATTTCTCGTGATGAGGGTGTACACTGTGATTTTGCTTGTCATTTATACAACAATCATATTGAAAACAAAATTTCACAAGAGAGAATTAAAGAAATCATTTGTGGAGCATTAGAGATTGAAAAAGAATTTATTCTTGAAGCGTTACCAGTTCGTTTGATTGGTATGAACTCAGATTTAATGTCACAATATCTTGAATTCGTTACAGATAGATTATTGGTGGCATTAGGTGTACCTAAAGTTTACAATTCAGAAAATCCATTTGATTTCATGCAGAACATCGCTTTACAAGGTAAAACTAATTTCTTTGAGAAAAGAGTCGCTGAATATCAAAAAGCAGGAGTTAATAACGTAGCAACTGAAGATTTAGATTCGGCATTTGGTGATGACATTGATTTTTAAAATATTAATATAAGATGAAAGTAAAAAAAAGAGACGGGTCCCTAGAGGAAATGAGGTATGATAAAATCACGAGAAGAATTAGTGTCTTCTGTAGTGATTTAAATTTAGAATATATTGATCCAACATATGTTACGTTAAAAGTAACACAAGGAATTTACGATGGAATATCAACAACTGAGTTAGATGTTTTAGCTGCAGAGACAGCGGCTGCGATGGTTACAACACATCCTGATTATGCGAAGTTAGCGGGTAGATTGGCAGTATCTAACTTACACAAGACAACACATAAAAAATTCTCACAATGTGTTAAAGAGTTATATTCATTTGTTGAACCAAAGACAGGTAAAGAATCGTCATTAATTGATGACGAAGTTTACAAATTTGTAATCGAAAATAGAGAAAGTTTAGACGGAGCAATTCACCAAGAACGAGATTTAGAATTTGATTATTTTGGTTACAAGACATTAGAACGTTCTTATCTTTTAAAAATTGGAGATAGAGTTGTTGAGAGACCACAATATCTTTATATGAGAGTTGCTGTTGGTATATGTAAAGGTAATTTGGAAATGGCATTAAGGATATATGATGATTTATCCCAGCACTATTACACACATGCGACCCCAACGCTGTTTAATGCCGGCACAAGAAGACCACAAATGTCATCTTGTTTCTTAATTGGAAATAAAGGTGATGATATTGATGGTTTGTTTGATACAATTAAAGATGTCGCCAAGATTTCTAAATGGGCAGGTGGTATTGGTTTACATGTTCATGATGTTCGTGCTAAAGGTGCATACATTAAAGGAACAGGTGGTCAATCTGACGGTCTATTACCTATGATGAAAACTTATAATGAAGTTGCTCGTTGGATTAATCAAGGAGGAAAACGTAAAGGTTCATTTGCGGTTTATTTAGAACCATGGCATTCAGATGTGTTTGAATTTATTGATTTAAGAAAGAACCACGGTAAAGAAGAATTACGTGCTAGAGATTTATTCTTAGCAATGTGGACCCCTGATTTATTTATGCAACGTGTTGAACAAGATGGTGATTGGACATTGTTCTCACCTGACGAAGCACCTGGTTTATCGGATGCGTATGATAGTCCCGAAGATAAAGCGTTTACTCGTTTATATGAATCTTACGAACAACAAGGTTTGGGTAGAAAAGTGGTTAAGGCTAGAAAATTGATGGACGCAATTTTAACCGCACAAATCGAAACAGGAACTCCTTACATGTTATATAAGGACCCTGCGAACTACAAATCAAATCAAAAGAATTTAGGAACGATTAAATCATCTAACCTATGTACTGAAATTATTGAATATAGTTCACCAGAAGAACAAGCGGTTTGTAACTTAGCGTCAATTGCGTTACCAAAATATATTGTAGACGGTGAATTTAATCATGACTTATTATACGAATACACATACCAAGTAGTGAAGAACTTGAACAATGTTATTGACTTAAATTATTATCCAACTGAAGAAACAAAACGTTCAAACTTTAAACATAGACCGGTAGGTTTAGGTGTTCAAGGTTTAGCTGATGTATTTTGTAAATTAGGATTACCATTTGAATCTGAAGATGCGGATAAATTACAAACAGATATTTTCGAAACAATTTACTTCGCAGCTATGACATCTTCAAATGACTTAGCGAAAGAGTTCGGACCATATGAATCAATCTCAGGTTCTCCAATTGAAAAAGGTATTTTCCAATTTGAGATGTGGGGTAAAACTGATAAAGATTTATCAGGTCGTTGGGATTGGAAAAAATTAAGGAAGAATGTTGTTAACTATGGTGTTAGAAACTCACTATTAGTTGCTCCAATGCCAACAGCATCCACCGCACAAATTCTTGGTAATAATGAAGCGTTTGAACCATTCACAACAAACTTATATTCACGTAGAACATTAAGTGGTGAATTTGTGATGATTAACAAACATTTGGTCGCAGATTTATTGAAGTTAGGATTATGGAACGATACGATTAAGAATAAGTTAATTATGGAAAATGGTTCGGTTCAAAACATTCCTGAAATTCCAACTGAAATGAAAGAAGTTTATAAGACGGTTTGGGAAATGTCTCAAAAGAGAGTTTTACAAATGGCTGCAAACAGAAGTGTGTTTATTGACCAATCGCAGTCATTGAATTTATTTGTGGATAACGCGACTAAACCTAAGTTATTGGCTGCACACTTATTCGGATGGAAATTAGGTTTAAAAACTGGTATGTATTATCTAAGAACGAGAGCCGCAGTTGATGCGTTGAAAGGTTTAGGAGTTGATACGTCAGCGTCAAAACCTGTTGAACAAACACCATCAGTTAATAATGTTGAAGTACCTACGAATAATACATTAATTAGTGAACAAACACCTGAAGTTGTAATGACATCAGAAAGACCAACAGACTCACCATTTGAGTGTGAGGGTTGCGGTTCATAAAGATAATGGGAGGCTCCCTCAAAGTAACTGTCGTCAAGGCGTACCTTGAGCTTCCAGGTTTTGAGAATACAGGGGGTGAATATCAAGACACAATATTAATCCCGACTTCGGTCGGGATTTTTTGTTTATTAATATTTTATATTAGTTTATATTTATAGATATGGCGGTAACATATGGTATAGATTTTCCATTTAGAGATAGTCCGAAGGGTACTTATCTAAAATTAACAGAGACACCTGAAAGGGAAGTTCGTGCTAATTTGATTCATCTTTTATTAACTAGAAAAGGAAGTAGATATTTTCTACCAGATTTTGGGACTCGTTTATATGAATTTATTTTTGACCAAAATGACATAGTTACATTTAACTTAATCGAGGAAGAGATTCGAGAAGGGGTTAAAAAGTATATACCAAATTTAGATATAAATTCAATCAACATCACATCAGCAGAAGAAGACCCTGATAGAGATAAATTATATTCTCAAGATGAGGATGCTAGATTATTTAGGGTTTCAGATGATTCGACTAGACCATACACCGCAAAAGTTAAAATAGACTATACGGTTAATAACGGAACATTTACTTCTTCCGACTTTGTAATTATAAACATATAAAATGGCAAAAAAAATAACATACGCAACAAGAGATTTTGCGGGTTTAAGGGAAGAACTTGTAAACCTGACTAATGATTATTATCCTGACTTAGTAAAGAATACTAATGACGCATCAATTTTTTCAGTTTTATTAGATTTAAATGCGGCGGTTGCCGATAACTTACACTTTCACATTGATAGAGTGTGGCAAGAAACCATGTTAGATTTTGCCCAACAAAGACAATCATTATTCCATATAGCAAAAACATATGGTTTGAGATTACCGGGTAATAGACCATCAGTCGCGTTATGTGATTTTTCAATAAACGTACCTGTTAGAGGTGATAAGGAAGACGAGAGATATTTGGGTATTTTAAAAGGTGGTGCTCAGGTTTCAGGTGGAGGTCAGGTATTTGAAACGTTGGAGGATATTGATTTCTCAAATCCATTTAATAGTAAAGGTGAACCTAACAGATTAAAAATACCAAATTTTGACGGTAACAATAAAACTATCTCATATACAATTACAAAAAGAGAGGCCGTTGTTAACGGAGTAACTCGTATTTTTAGAAAAGTAATTACTGAATTTGACCAAAAACCATTTTTAAAGATTTTCTTACCTGAACAAAATGTTTTAGGTGTAGTTTCCGCAATTCATAAAGATGGTACGACATTCGCGGGTAACCCAACTAACGCTGAATTTTCAGATGCAACGAACAAATGGTACGAAGTGAAATCGTTAATGCAGGATAAAGTATTCGTACCTAGTCCAACAGGATCATCAGATAAGGATAACTTCAAAGCTGGAACATATATTAACGTTAATAATAAATTTACAACTGAATATACACCTGAAGGATATTTCTCAATGATTTTTGGTTCAGGTTCAGTTAACCCAATGGATAATCTTGACAACTATATTACAGGTCAATTAAAAGTAAATTTAGCAACATACCTCAATAACCTTTCATTAGGAGCAATACCAAAAAATAACTCTACGTTATTTGTCAAATATCGTATTGGTGGGGGTAAAGATTCGAATTTAGGGGTTAATGTTATTACAAGTATAGATACTGTCGAATTTAATGTAAACGGTCCTATATCAGGAACTAACACACAAGTTGAACAGTCATTAAGAGTAACTAACGTAACACCAGCAGTAGGAGGTGCGGACCAACCAACAATCGAAGAAATAAGAAACATGATTTCTTATAATTTCGCAGCACAAAACAGGGCAGTAACATTAAACGATTACAAATCTTTAATTGAAACAATGCCTTCAACATACGGAGCACCTGCTAAGGTTAATGTAATGGAAGAAAACAATAAAATCAGAATCAAATTATTATCATACGATGAGAAAGGTAATTTGACTGATACTGTTTCTAACACATTGAAAAACAATATTCTTACATATCTTTCTGAATATCGAATGGTTAATGACTATTTGGATATTGTTAGTGGTGAGGTTATCGATTTAGGTTTAGAAGTAGATTTAGTGGTTGATAAAAACGAGAGTCAAAGTGACATCATTAAATCATCAATCGAAGGAATAATTGAATTTTTTAGAATTGAGAAGAGAAAAATGGGTGACCCATTAATGGTTGGACAATTATCAAAAACAATTGGTAGTGTACCGGGTGTCGAAAACGTGGTTGACATCAGAGTTTTTAATAAAATCGGTAATGAATATTCATCAGCGCAAGTATCACAATCATACAAAGATACCTTAACAAAAGAGATACTTCAGTCGGATAGTGTGGTGTTTATGAAGAACAATCAAATCTTCCAAATTCGTTTCCCGAATAAAGATATTAAAATAAGGGTTAAAACTCTTGGGTCGACTTCATACTAAGTAAAATTTTCTTTATAATAATAGAAAATCAACTACTTTCTATTTATTAAAGGAATGGTACAGAAACATAGAATCACAACAAATATCGGTAAAGACCAAGTAGTAAAAGTCGAATTAAAACAAGACTTTGATTTACTTGAAATTTTGTCTTTAAAATTTACACAAAAAGAAGTGTATACATCACTTTGCGCCGATTATGGAGTAGTTTGTGGTAGAATTAGTGTCAATGGAGGATTCGGCATACCAAACGCAAAGGTTTCCATATTCGTACCTTTAACATTGGATGACGAACAGGATCAAGTAATTTCTACACTATATCCTTACAAATCGACCAACACGAAGAACGATGACAATTATCGTTACAACCTTTTACCTAAAAGAAAACAACACTCAGGACACACCCCAACAGGTACATTTTTTGATCAACAAGATATATTAACCAGAGAAGAATATTTGGAAGTGTATGAGAAATATTACACATATACAGTTAAAACAAATGACTCAGGTGACTTTATGATTTGGGGTGTACCACTTGGTACACAAGTAATACATGTGGATTTAGATTTATCTGACATGGGATGTCAATCTTTAGTTCCCTATGATTTGATGTATGAAGGTATTTCTGAAGAGAAATTCGAAAACAAATATACATACATGGCGTCTGATAATTTGGATGCTTTACCTCAAATTATTTCATTCGATAAAACGGTTGATGTTTATCCTTTTTGGGGTAACGAAGATTTATGTGAAATTGGTATTACAAGAACAGATTTTGACTTAGGTGAAAAGGGTGTGAGATTAGAACCATATGCGGTTATGATGGGTTCTACATTTTCTGATGCTGCGGAAGATTCGATGGGAGTTAATTGTAATGTTGATAACCAACAAGGTGAGAAATGTAAACTTACAACCAAAAAGGGTGACATAGAAGGTATCAGATTTACCGGTGAATACGAGAAGGATACTGATGGTAATCCTAACATGTTAAGACCCATCCTTGAAAAAATACAAATAGATAGTAAGATTGGTGATGACGGAGTATTTTTCTTTAGAGTACCTATGAATCTTGGATATATCACCACAAATGAATTTGGTGATATTGTAGAATCTAAAGATAAAAAAGTAGGTATTCCAACTAAAGGAAATTATCGTTTTAGAATCACATTAAACGACGATACTGGAGAAGAGAATAGAAATGTTGCTAAAGTATTAATCCCAAATGTTAGAGAATACCATTTAGGTGACACACTTTATTTTGGTGACTACTCAACAATTGATGATAAATCATATTCATTTAGTACAAATATTGATGACTATCCCGCCGCGGCATTAGTTGAAATTGCGGGTTTAAGTGATTGGGCTAAATCAAATAATAGAAAAGGAGTTCCCCAAGATTACTTCTATCAATTTAGATATGGTAGAGTATACAGTGCGTCACAATTTCTTAATAGGTATGAAAAGGCTAGTAGTTGGGAAAAGGCGTTTAAATTTTTTGTTAGAGATAGAAATGAATCCTTTATTGGGATTAAAGAAATATGGCCGGCTGAAGGAGATTGTTCAAATACTATAAATTATTTTCCAGTTAACGACGCGGTTAGAAATCATAAATTTGGATTCTTCATTACAACAATAATAAACTTTGTTGAATATATCGGTTTAAGGATTAGTTTATTCTTCAAAGAGTTAGTTTTATCTGTGTTTGTTGCAATTGCTGAATTATTATCGAGTACTGGTGTGTCGAATAAAGCGGCCGCAAAAATGTTCCAAAGGGCAAAAGAATACCAATTTAATAATATAATGGTTCTTAGTTTAGTAACATATCCAGATTGTTACGATTGTACTGAAGATGACGCTGCAAATAAAACCACTAGTAGCGTTCCACCTGTGGATATTGCTACAGTTACAGGAGGAACACCTACAGCGACTAACATTTATTTAGAAGAAAATTATACAGTAGCCCGAGCGGCAGGTACTTGTGACAAATACACATTTACTAATGCGACAGGGGCCGATGTCACAATAAATTATTTAGATTGTGATAATGATTTTAGATCCGTAACAATACCCGATACCGAGAGTCGTTCAGTAAAAGCTAAACCAAATCAATCACAAAGTGGGTGGGCGATTACACCGGTAATTGTTACTGATTTTTATACTGGTGCCAATGGGTTTAATGGTGATGACGATTTATACTTTAGACCAACAGGTGGAGGATTTACCGGATATGTACCAACACCGCCAGCTGGTCAATTAACAAATGATGATGCGGTATTAAGACAAACATATGTTGCGGAAATTGATGTTATTGGAGATGGAACTTTAACTTATTTCACATTAGGTATAGGACAAGAATATCAAATTATTCGAGATAGTGATTTAGGTGTATGGAAAATAAAAGGAGCATATAAACTAATAATCGATACCATATCAACGGCATTTAACACACCATTAGATACAACAGTCGCTGGAACCGCACACGCTAATGATGGATACGTTAAAATTAATAAATTATGGGTTGTTGACAGTGATGTAACATCAGATGATACAGTGAGCACCGAATTAGAAGAAGGTTGTTCAAAATATGATACAATCATTGAAGATGAATTGGGTAGAGGTGGTGACATGAGATTAAAAGGTTTAATTTTTCCGCTAACAGGACAAACTGTAGGAGGACCAATAACAACATTAAACACGTATGTGGATGTTAAAAATTTCTTTAACACTAACAGACCTACTCCAGGACCAAGATATACAACATATAAACCATACAATCAGTTAGATTCAAATTACAATACTACAATTATCGGTAGTAACGTAAAGGATTGTGAAGAAAGATCACCATATAATGTCGGAGCAGTTGCTTCAACATACGCCAAATGGCCAATGGTAGATAATAATAGTTTTGAAAATCAAACTGTTAGATGTATCTATAAAGGTGAATATTACGGTCAAGTTAAGAAAAAGGGTCCGTATTGGGTGGAAGAACAACTAACGTTAAATGGTACTGTTTCAGGTTGGTCAGAATTTAGGGATGGTGTATATAGAATCATACCGTCGGCGGGTAGAACGGGAGAATTATTAAACAACTATAGAAGAAGAAAACTTTTCGGTAAAATTATGTGTGGAGGTGTTACATCATACACATTTAGTAATTCATGGTTAAATGGAGCACTTTATTTCTTCCAATTTAAGAAGAGAGGTGAGGATGGATTCTGTCATGATTGTGTTTACAAAAAAGTTGAAACAGACGGTACTGTTAACTATTATTATCGTTCAACACCATTTAATGAGAACTATACACATTATGAAAGTCAGGGAAACAATACAGTAACACCATCAGACCCAAATGAGATTGGTTACGACGGAAAATCACCAAATCAAAGATATTTGGAAAAATCAACAGGATTCTATGGAGTAAGAAAATCGTTATCAATAACGTTATCAAGAGTGTTTAGTAATGTTACAGGTGGTCTTGTAGACGGATGGACAGGTTGGTACAAAGCATTGGGAGATGGTTCAGGTGGAGATAGAGTAAAAAGAGAAATTAACTTCCCAACGACTGTGATTGATTTGGGACCAAGGCAAACATGGATTGATGAAATTTGTGTTGACCCTGAAATGGATGTGAATTGTTCAATCACGAGAAGTATTGGGTCAACAACATACAAAGGTATTGATGACTTAATGGAATATGTGATACAATCAAAAGAAATTAAAGAAAAGGGAAGATTAGACGTTCAAGATTTATTTGATAAAAGAGGTAGAGGAAGAATTGACGGAGACATTGCACAACTACTAAACTTTAATACTCAAGTTGGAATTTATCCATTTGAAATCGAAGAATTGGATTCGCCTTATTCATCCAATTATTCAAACATATTTGACGGTAAAGGTGCGGTTGGTCTTAATTTACTATTCAGTGAAGATGACCCAGACACTCCCGCAACGGTCGAAGTTAAGGGTGACTTAATTAGAAAATGTCTAAACACTAAAGGTAGATTAGGTGATAAATCTCAAAGAGTACCATACTACATGTGGGACACATATGGACATGGATTCGGAGAATTTGAAGGTGCCGACGCTGGTTACAGTGAATCTCAAAATTATTACACAGGAAGGATATATAACCAACCAATTCAAGAAATGAGAGGAAACCTTAATACTGACCCTAATGGTAACACAGTATTAAGTGATAATGATTATTTTGACCCATACATTTTACCACCAATTAGAGATTGTATCGAAGTATCTGGTGTTAAAGCTAAAAGTAATGACAATTATAAAGAATACATCGTTAATGGACAAACAAGACATTTAATGGAAATCGGAACTCCATTCCACTATCAATTCGGTTTAAAGAAAGGTGCAACGGCATTTGATAAGTTCGTAGAAAATTTTGGACCTAAATAATATGTGGATTAAAGATATATTCAGTAAAAGAAAACCAAACCATTTAATTGTATATGTTTTATACAAAAAAGAAGAAAAATGGTTATATAAAATTCTTTCAAAACTAACGTATAGTGTTGGACCATCTTTTTCAATTGATGAGTCAATCGAAGGAGTTAGAAAATTTATTGAAAAATATCCTGATAAATTAAAACAGATTAATATCACGAGTTATGGTTCAGGAAAGTTTTTGGTACAAACAACTGATTCACAATCAAAAGTTAATGAATTAGTGGAATCATTAAAACCATTAATTAATGACGAAACACGATTGATGTTTACCACGTGTTTTAGCGGAGTTTCTTCAAGAAAGGTGGTTGAAATGTCAGAAAATTTAAACGGAATTGAAGTTTCGGCCATGAATGGTTCTTATAGTCTTAATGGTAAAATGACAAAATGTAAATGTGGTGACAAAGGTTACAGTGAAAAAGTAATTGAAGATTTACCAAAGAGTAAAGATGGATTATGGTTTGATGAAAAACGAATTGTTGATATTAAGAGAAGAGATGAAGGTGAAGAAGTGAATTGGAAAACTTCGGGAATGGCATATGAATATAATAAAATAATGTTGGAAAATAATATTTGTGTTATTGGAGAACAACCATATACCCTTTTAAAATCAATTAGAAATTATTTATTTAATATTCAAAGTTAATGAACAAAAAACAGATACTATTACCGAGTAAGAGATTCTTCAAAGCTGAAGAGGAAAATTTGAATTTACCTGTAAATTTAGATGAGAGTGAAACTTTGCTCAGAGAAGGTGATAGAAATATTGTTTTAGACATTGCTAAACTATTTGACAAAGAAAGAAACGAAAGTACTAAGTACAAAATTCATGGTAAATTGAAAATGGTATTTAGGAATCTTTACACAGGTTCAACGACATATGACCCATTAAAAAGTAATTTATTTTATAATTCATATGGTACCGATACTAATTACGAGGGTGCGATGCCATACAATGAATTTGCGTTTTTAAGAAAAGACGTTTTAAGAGAAGTGTTCACAGGTCAAACAGGGACCACTCTAACTGAAGATTATAACCCTGAAAGTCAAATTGTACTAACAGGGACAACATATACAGGACACACTACCACAACCTCAATCGAGGCACCATATAAAAATTGGAACGTTTATCTAACATATGTAAATGGACAAGATGAAAACTACCCAATGGCATATACTTTATCAGGTAATACAGTTTTTAATTTTAAAGCTAGTGATGGTATACCATTTAGAGTTGTGGATAATGGAATATATTATACTTTAATATCTCCTGTTGAACACGGAATAAAAGCGGGTGAATACGTTATATTATCAACAACAGGTAGTACATATTACACATATTCAGGTAGTCCGAGAGTTAGATACGCCACAACAAATGAGTTTGATAGAACTTTTCTTGTTGAAAGTGTTGGTAATGAGATATTTCGTTCAGAAAAATTCGTCATCAATATTCTTAAGAAAGAATTAGTTTCAGGAACAACATTGAATACGGTTGTTTTTGGAAAGAGATGTTTAAATAAATTTAAATTAGATAAAACTAAGTCAAAATATTATGTGCACAAACATAAAACATTGACTGAAGTAAAAGATTATATTTTAGATAGGATAGGTTTTGAATCTTCCATTTGGGAAGAAGAACGTGCGTTAATGTATGAAAACAGTAACGGAGTAGATAATTACTTAGTTGAACAGAATAGAATGGAAAGTTTAATATATGACTTTAAAGAACCATTTATATTAACAGGTTTAACTAACAACTTAAACTATACGCCAACAGAAGTTTATGTTACAGTTCTATTAAGAAATCAAAACGGTTATTTTAATTATCCACCTAAAGTAGGTTATAAATTTAATTTTCATAATACTTGGATTGATAGTCATTTCGAAGGAACAGGTTCAACTGAAACAAATTTACCATACGAAACATTTACAAGTAATAATGCCACATCGGGATTTACCCGTGGTACAGAATTACCTTTAGGGACAAGTGGTTTAACAGGTGCGTTCGTAGAATATAATGAAAGTGAATTACTTGAAAGAGTTATAAGTGAATCATATCATAAATTTATATGTAAACCTACCATTTTTAATCATGGACAAACTTCGAATGTCACAGAAGACGGTAACGTTATTTTTTCAGGCGCAACTGCGTACAATCCATTCGGTTATTTTTATCAACCACATCATAGAATTAAATTAAGGTCACTTTCACCATATATTGAATCGTACAAAACAAATGAAATTTATGGATTACCTGAAAATGCGAAGTATTTCCCTGATGAAAAATTATGGAAATGGAGAGATTTATACGATAATGGTTTTATTGATGCTGACGGATACGGAACAAATTATCCATTTATTAATGGAATACATTACGTAAAAAAGGATATTAATTTCTATTTAAGAAATGAGGTTACATTTAAAAATAAGGAAGACGGTGTAATTAAGTTTACAAATTTAAGTTTTGATTGTTAATGGAAATATTATTTAAAAATAAAAACATGAACTTGGTTTTAAATCAAGAACAAGATTTTAAAACAGATCTTGGATGGCAAGAAAATGCTCAAGAACTTGAAGACCAAACTCTTGAAAAAATTATTAATCCTGTTGACAATTATGAAACAGTAAGATATATCCACGAACCTTATAACTCATCAATAACAGGTTTAACATTTTCACAATCAGACATATGGTTTAAATTTCATTTTTTAAGTGGAAGTACATATGTGACTGATTACGAACCAACAGGATTATCGTTTAAAGAAAACAATGAAGTAAGAGAATTTTTTAAAAGAAGTTTCTTCAGATTGGAATTTTATAAAACACCAAATGGAGAACCACCAACAAGGGCAAACCGAAGATTAGTTTTTACAAAAAATTTACCACTTACATCGGGTGAACAATATACTTTTTATAAAGAAGAAGAAGACGGTTCAGGTAATGTTACGGGTATCACTGATGTAAAAATATATAAACCTGTTTTTATGGGTACAAACTATAAAAACTCAGAAAACTTATATATATTCTGGTTTCAAGATGATTCACCATTTGAAGAAACAAATTTAATTGGTAATATTTTTTACATGACCGCAAAATTTTTTAATGCGGAGAATGGTGAGATTACTGATTTTGTTACGAACTCAGATGTTGATGAAGATATTGATAGTGGTAGGTATGGAGTAAGAACAAGACCGATTGAATTTTATGAAAAAAACAATTCAGGAGGTCAAATAATTGAACCCAACGACATGTATTATTGTGTTACTATAGATAGAACTAATTTTAGTTACACTGTTAATAAAGATTGTAATTGTGTGTTTACAGGAGGTACCGCAAAACTTATTTAAATAAATGAAAAAAGATAGATACGAAATTTTACGAAAGAATATACAACAAGTTGAATTGGCTTCATTAACAGGTCAAACTTGGTTGGATTCTTACGGGAGTTTAGTTCCTTGGTCAGGAAGTAATCACTCGGGTAGTGTCTATATTGGACCTGAAATAAACGATATAGTTGACAATGTCACTGGAAGTGTACCAAAAGGTTATTATAAATGGGGAGGTACAAGTTGGACAAAAATAACTGGAACCACCAAATATGATATAAGTGGTAGTGTTTATGGAACATACCAACTTCCATTGTATTTGGAAGATTCCCTTGATGAGATGGGTGTGATGGTAGGAATCGCAGATGTGAACGGAGACTCATATATGGAACAAATTGAACAATTGGTCAATTTTCACTATAGTCAAACAGGTTCTTTGGTAAAAGTATTCAGTACAACAAATCCCGATAAACTTAGAACTATTATTGACCAAGAATATAAAATTTATTGGGGACACAATAACGCAACATCTTCATTAGAGGTGAATAAAGGGGTTGTTGGAACTAATTTCCCAACTGCTTCATATACCTACCCAACAACACCAAACACATATACAATTTCATTGTCTTTAAATTCCCCATGGAATAGAGAGAAAATTAGTAAAAACATTACCATTCCACAATTTACAGGAACACCTCAAAATATATTGGGTTCAATTACAGGAATAACCGTACCCTACACTAACGTAACAGGAAAAACTTTAGAATATTTAAATGACTTAGACTACACCGATAGATTCGGACCTGTAAGTGGGTCAACCTTCAAATATTCGGCATTTGGTAAAAGTAGAATAACTGATTATAAAAAATATGGTCAGGGAATTGATAGTTCATCATTTACATATAGTCCAACAGGAGAGACATCACAATGGACAGGATATACTATCACATATATAGTTAACGAAACGGGTGGAACTATAACACATCAATATAGAGATTATGATGATGGAATTACAACAATTACAGGGTCTACGACAGGATATACGAGAGAAGAAGTTTTTAACCAAGCTTTAACGAGAAATGAACATTTTCTTGGATTTATCGATGAACCGTCAATCTATTCGGATATTTTTGTAGAACGAGGAAAACAAGGAGTTTTGGAAAAAACACATAGACTTGGTGAAATTGACTCGGTTGGTGAATTAGATATTTACGGAAACGGATATTTTAAAGTAAGAAAACAATAAAAATTATATTTATTATTAAAAGATTATGGCAGTAGGAAGTTATGGAATTGTTAGACCGGCAGATGTGTCACCTGATGATGTTGATATATTCTATCATCACTCAGCGGATAGGTTAGCTACGTCTGAAGTTACTTTAAAAAAACTTGACGCAAAAACAATCCTAACCCCGGTTTTCCATAATGGGGATACTGGTGGATTGGCTAATACTGAGGTATTAGGTGGATTATATAATTTAAAACTAAATGCGGCTGATTTCACGGATTTAGGGATTTATACTTTACACGTTAGACCAAAACAAATTAGAACTACGATTGCGGATTGTGGAGTGTTAGCTTCATTACCATCAGTTAGAGGAATCGTTATCGATTTAAGTAACGTAGATGCTGTAGATAGAAACAAATTTACACCACAAGGACTTGTGGGTTATAGAATTGAATATATAAATTATACGGATAACAAAAAGGTACCGAATTTTTACAGAGTAGTTACTTCTTCTTTTTATTGTTCTCCAATCATATCGAATTTGACAAGTACAAGTTCTAAAGCAAAGAGATACCAATATTCTGAAGCGTCAACTAACATGTTGTTCTTAACAGTAACTCCTTCGTCGGCACCATCAAATAAACCAAACACTGTTCCTTTTATTGGCCAACAAGGTCAAACCATTATTTTGTCAAACACCTTTTTCAACCCAACAACAATAGAAGTTGAAATGGTTGAACATGATTCATCGACATTGGCAAATGCTCTTTACGGTAACCAAACTAAGGCGGTTACTCCGGGTATTTACACAATCTACGATAAAGATAACAATATCTACAAACAATACAACTTGTATGAGGTTAAAGATCAATTTAACGAAACATTATACGAGGTTAGAGAAGGCAGAACGGATATTGATGAGACATTAAACTTTGATGATATTACTCAATAATGGCAAGAAGGAAAGTTCCAAGTCAGGTTGCTTCGGGTGCTGAAACATTCAGTGATAGTTTAGTCGGTGGTCAAATCACCGACGGTAGCAGTCAATTGACTAATACGAACTTTGCGCTTGATAAAGTAATACCTGAAAAAGACAGTAAAAAATTCAGAACAACCCCGTTTTCTGAGTTTCTAACTTTAGATGATTTAAAATCAGAAGAGTCAGATGCCCAAACAACGCAATCGAAAGCGGAGAAAAAGAAATCAATTTCATTTAGAGGTTCAAAAGACGATGCGGGAAAGTCGTTGTTCGGTTCATTAAAATCAAGATTATCAGCGTCAATTGGTAATATAATTGAAAAATATCCAGCCGCCATTATGGTGGACAAAGATAGTTCTTCAAGTATTAGTGGAAAGACCGCATACAACGTATCGTACAATACATCAACAAAAACAACCGAGTTCAATATTGAAACAGGTATGTTTTACAATACGTTTGATATTGTCTACCAAGCACCGAATAGTAACACCATACCTGAAACGGTAAACCCACTTAGAAATTTTTACTCATCATTTAAAAAATATGTTGTTGAAATTAGTGGTGTTACGTATGATATTATAGATTACGAAGAACCTAATACAAATAATATTATAACTTTAACCGTTAAAGGAAAACCATTCACAGGTTCAACTTATGACGAAAGTTTTATTATTAGACCAAACAATGGTTTAACTGAAGAATTTTTTAGTGGTTTAGATGACTTAGAGGAAATATTACTTAATAGAGAAACTAATCCAAAATATAGAGCTTCATTTAGAGTACCAAGAGATACTAGTGGTGGTAGTAGAACTGATTTAGTTACAGTAGAATATGTTTGGCCAGTGGCTAAAGATGGTTGGAACTTACAGATTGTAGGTTTAGCGTTTGATTCATATACCTCAGGATTAAGTGATGTTGCCGATGAAATTGATGATTATAAGTCTAACTTATTCGTTAGATTTATGTCAGCACCTCAATTGTTTGAATTTGATAGTGAGGATAAAAAAGCGGAGGCGTTATTTCAATTATATGGACAATCTTTTGATAAGGTAAAAAAATATATTGACAACATTGCCCACATGAGAAATGTGAGTTATGATGGTATCAATAACTTACCTGATTTACTTCTTAAAAATTTAGCAAACAATTTAGGTCTTGATTCAAAAATATTATTTGATGAAAAAGATTTAGAAGAAACTTTATATACTCGTAATGATGTACAATATTCAGGTTTAACTATTGGTAAAACTTTGGTTGACGCTGAATATGAATTTTACAGAAGATTACTCGTTAACTTAGCTTATATATACAAATCAAAAGGTACACGTAAATCGATGGAATTCTTTTTAAGATTCATCGGAGCTCCTGACCCAATGATTAGAATTAATGAGTATAGATATGATATTGTTTCATATCCCAAATCTCATAATATCGATGATGACATTCGTGATTTAATTAGGGGTAATAAAACATTTAGTACTGCTGTATTTGACGAGACAACCTATAGTTACACAATCCAAACAATTACTGGTTCAACAACTCTTTCGAGAGAAACATATCCTGTTGAAGAAGTAACAGCGAACGCTAAGAAATTTGAGGACACAGCAAACGATACGTTTTTCCAAATGGGTTCTGGTTGGTATGACTTAACATTAGACCATAGATCACCCGATATATTAGATGTCGACACATCAATAACAACTGGTAGAACAAAAACATTATTAACTAAACCAAAAGGTTATACTTTCGGTGAAGATTATTTTGATTTATATAGAACATTACCTGGTTTAGACACGGGTTACGAATTAGTTCCCGTTATTGATAATAACCAAGGAGAAATCGTAAACACAAACTCTGAATTAACATTCAATAGAAAGAACATTAGTGTTTATTTATCATCAGCACAGGCAATTGATTATGACATCTATAGAAAATCAAGAGATTTAAATTTATCATTTGGAAGTGCTACGTTACAACCTCAAACAGGTGTGACGTTTGCGGAATTCGTAGATAAATTATTACATGAACAAATATTAAATTCTAGCGTCATAAGATATAAAAAGAATTATATCAAGTTAGAAGACATATATCAATACTATATTAACTCAACTTCATTTACACCATATAATTTTCCTGATGTAAATGAGTTCATTAATAGAATGGGTCCATATTGGACTCAAATTTTAGATCAAATTATCCCATCAACAACTTTATGGACTGGTGGTAATGTGATTGAAAATAATAAATTCAAAAGGTCAAAATACCAATATAAGTTTGGTTGTCAACCAAAGGAATTTATAGAGGAATTATTCCCAAGTTTTGAAACCGCAATTGAAGAGGATTTTGAAACATTATTGGGTGAGGAGGATAATTTCAGAGGTCTTTTAAATTTAACAGGTTACACATATAATCCTGTTATTGAGATTGATGGAATACAATATGTTGGTGAGAGTGTAATTGTTAGCGGTAACACATCAACATCTACAAGTGCGAAGTTATTTAATACTTTTCCACAAACAGGTTGTACAACTTTAGATGAAGGTTCAACACTTCCATTAATATGTGATTATAAAGATTATTTAAGTCCTGACGTTGCGAAGATTAAAGAACTTTGGAAAACTTCATTAACAAATTTAATTAATGATATTAATACTGAGGAGACCATGGACGGTCCTGGGTGTATTGATACATATGCACCCTATACTGCGGCAACAAGTGGAACAACATGTACCCAAGTCGCAAAACCAAAATTAGAATACACATATTTTACTGATGTAGATGGTATTGAAAAAATTAAATTTACAACTATAAAATATGGTCCTGATGATTGTTCTGTTAAAGATTATTTTACATATAGTTTTGATTCGGTATACACATCAACACCTGGTTGCCATTTAGATATTGAATTTACAGCACCTTGTGACATATACTCAGGAACAACTGAAGATGGTTGTACATATGATACACAAGTTAATTGTATATTAACGAGTGACATTATTGTTAACTTCAGCGGAATCACCGGTGTACAAAAAGGTGATACCAAAAATTTACCAAATGTATATGTTTACAAAAATTGTGAACCAATACATAACCAATATACTGGATACACAACAGGAGGTACATCATTTTATAACGTGGCCGAATGTACATATATTCTAAATGATGTTAGAGATGTTGATGAAATTGATTTATTATTCTTAGACGCTGCGAACTGTGAAACAAAAGTAAAAATTCAAGGATTTGATACTCAAATGGTTTCTGGTGACACTGGTAACCCTTATGTAACAGGTTTCAAAATCGTACCAAAAGTACAATATAGAAATTCATATAACTACGGTTTAAAATCAGATACTAAAGTTATTCTTGTAAGTGGTGCCACCATTAACAATAATACAACGTCGTCAGATATTGAAAGTTACTTAGCTGCCGGAACATTAGTTAAAACTAATGTAAGTGGTATCACTGACGGTGATATTATTTTAACTGCTGAACATCTACCTTGTTCAGGTTTTACACACCAAGACTTCAGAAACGGTAAAATAAATAATGATTATTCATTTAGTTTTAATTATAAAACGTCTACTGTAACCGATAAAGAATGTTTAGGTTCGGTAAGAAAAAGTATTATTTCAGGTTTAACTGTAAATGAACAAGTTGTTGTTTTCGAATATCTACCAACAAGTAAATTAAGAGTTTACACAAAAAATGAAGTAGACGAAGCAACATCAACAGTAACTCCAAGAAAGAGTTTCTTCTTTGATGATAGATTTCCTGAATTTTTACAAATTAAACCAACACAAATTGAACCATGTTGTGATCACTCAGATGATTATTATCAACACGGTGACTATATTATAACAGAAAAGGGTGAATTAATCGAAGTAATTGCGGTTGATTTAAACTACTGTGAACCAAATTTATATTTTAGTATTAATGTTACCAACGATTCATCCATTCAGAATTTAATTTTATTCAATGGTAATGAAAATTTTGAACCATTAATACAACATAGATATGAAAACCATATGCCGGTTGTGGTTGATATGGGTGAACAACAATATTACACAAATAATACATGTTGTACATACGATGAAGACATTCATGGTGTTGAAGTTTTAACAAGAGACCTAAGTGAACCTTGTGTAACACCGTATCCTTTAATAGTACCATGTGGTCAAGTGTATCCAACTCCAATGCCAACAGCAACAGTTGGACCAACACCAACTCAGAGTGCGACTCCGATGCCAACTCCTACTCCAAGTAGTAGTGCCACACCACTTCCAACAGGAACAGTAACACCGACTCCGACACCGACTCCGAGTAACACGTCAAGTGCCACTCCGACTCCTACAGGAACGAATACTCCTACACCAACAAATAGTGCTACACCGGATGCCACAAGTACAAACACACCTACACCTACATTAACAGGAACTAATACCCCAACCCCAACTCCGACACCTGATTGTAATTTTGAGGTAACGGCATTTGTTGCTACCCCAACCCCAACAGGAACAATGGAGCCAACTCCAACTGCTACTGAGAATTGTGAATTTGTGGTAACTGTGGATATTGCTACACCAACGCCTACACCAAGTGGTACACCTAACCCAACTCCAACTGAGAATTGTGAATTTGTGATTACTGTGGATGTGGCAACTCCAACTCCTACACCAAGTACAACGGCTTCACCAACTCCAACTGAAAACTGTGAGTTTGAAGTAACAACATTTATCGCTACCCCAACTCCTACAGGAACTAATGAGCCTACGGCAACACCAACATCAAGTGCCACACCAACTCCAACCCCAACAGAGAATTGTGAATTCGTTGTTACTGTAGATATTGCAACACCAACACCTACTCCAAGTAGTACACCAAGTAGTACTCCCGACCCAAGTGCAACTCCAACTCCAACGCCGACAGAAAACTGTGACTTTGAGGTAACAGCATTTGTTGCTACTCCAACACCTACTGGTACAAATGAACCAACATCTACTCCAACTCCAACACCTACATTAACAGGTACTAACGAGCCAACATCTACTCCAACCCCAACACCTACAGAAAATTGTGACTTTGAGGTAACAGCGTTTGTTGCAACTCCTACTCCGACAGGAACTAATGAGCCAACTGCCACTCCTACGTTAACAGGAACTAATGAACCGACAAATACTCCGACACCAACACCAACTAATAATTGTGAATTTGATGTCGATTTAAATATTGCTACGCCAACTCCAACTGGTACGGGTGAACCAACACCAACACCAACGGAAACCGTTGAACCAACCTCAACTCCTACACCTACATTAACAGGAACTAATGAACCTACGGCAACACCTACACCTACACCCACATCAACGGTAAATTGTGATTTTGACGTAGACCTTAATATTGCAACCCCAACGCCAACTGGTACAAACGAGCCAACATTGACTCCAACACCAACTGGTACGGATGAACCTACACCAACACCATCCAGCACATTCGAACCAACACCAACCCCTACAGCAACTGCAAATTGCGACTTTGATGTTGATTTAGATATTGCCACACCAACTCCAACAGGAACTAGTGAACCAACACCAACTCCTGAGGTAACAAACGAGCCAACACCGACAACTACAAATGAACCGACGGCAACTCCAACTCCGACACCTACGGATAATTTGTGTGATGTTGTCATCGATATATTACCTGACCCAACACCAACTCCAATGCCAACAGCAACACCTGAAGAGTTTGGTATAATAACTGAAGATGGTATTTATATAGTATCAGATGAAAATGGAGAAACACTAATACCTGAATAAAAAATATTAAAAAAAGAAGTTAAAATGGCACTAATAAAAGTTTCTGAATTAACCAATACTGGCTCCGTAAAGATTGACGATTTATTGTTAATCTCAACTACTATTGGTGGCGGATACACATCAAATCACATATCAATCGGTGACTTAGTATCGAGTCAACCATTTCTTGATTTACAAACAATAGGTACATCAGGAACTAGTGGTACATCTGGTGTTGATGGATATACTCCACAATTTGGTGTTGATTATTTTAACGGACAAGATGGTACTAATGGTATTGACGGTATTGATGGAACTAATGGTATTGATGGATATACTCCACAATTTGGTATTGATTATTTTAATGGTGAAAATGGAACATCGGGAACAAGTGGATCGTCAGGATTTAGTGGTGACCTTTACAGAACGACATCGAATTCTACATTTTCAATTTCTCCAAGTGGAACAACATTAAATTTTACAGGTGGAGTTAATTTAGCTTACACCGCGGTTCAATCATTATTAATCGTAGCATCGGGAAATACATCTAATTTCATGGAGGCGGAAGTTATAACTTACGATTCTTTAACAGGTTATTTCTCGGTTAATGTTACAAGATATGAGGGTAGTGGTACATTTGATAATTGGATAATAAACTTAGACGGAGCTTCGGGTGGTGACGGTTCTTCAGGAACGTCAGGTTCTTCGGGAACTAGTGGTATTGATGGTACATCTGGAACTTCAGGTATTGATGGAACGTCAGGAACATCGGGTGAAAGCGGTACATCAGGGACAAGTGGTAGTGATGGGTCTTCAGGAACATCGGGAGAAAGTGGAACATCAGGGACAAGTGGTACTTCAGGTACGTCAGGAGAAAGTGGAACATCAGGGACAAGTGGTACTTCAGGTAGAGATGGTGTTGGTGGAGAAGTTAGAAGTTTCACCAATTCAACAACATGGAACGTAAACCATAATTTAGATACTGAACACCCAATTGTAACTGTTTGGGATATTAATAATAGAGTAATCGTCCCTGGTCAAATTACATCAATAGATTCAAATAATTTAACTGTTACATTTAGCGTACCAACATCAGGTTATGTAAATGTGGTTAAAGGTGGTGATGTTATTACAGGTTCTACAGCAATCGCAGGAACAAGCGGAAGTTCGGGAACAAGTGGAACATCCGCACCAATAGGGCCAGGACCAACAGTCTACGGCCTATATGCCCAAACAGGAAATAGTATTACTGTTAGTGGAACAACTGTAGAAGCAACATTAATTGGTGGAGGTGTAGGTACATTATCAGTACCAGCCAACGGATTCTCAGTGGGTGATAGTTTTAGGGTAGATTTTGGTGGAGTATTAAATGTTGGTAATAATCAAACAATTAGAATTAGATTAAAAACTGGTTCAGTTGTGTTAGCAGATAGTGGACTTCAAGATATAACGAATGTCATTAATGATATTTGGTCTTTATCGGTAAATTTTACGATTAGACAAATAGGAAATACTGGAGTTGCTTCGATAGTTACATTAGGAGGATTTCATTATTCAAAAACAAACAATGGAACTGTTGAAGGATTCTCATGGAATACAGTGAATAATACCACATTTAATACAACAATAGATAATACTTTAGATATAACGGTTGAATGGGGTTCTAATAGCACCGATAATCAAATTTATAGTGACATTTTTGTTCTAAATAAAATATTTTAAAAATAAAACATAAGACAAGGTGCCAATAGTTGTAATAAGGAGTGATAATTTTAATGGACAAGTTGCGGATGTGACATTTATTCCTGCAACAGGTGGCACCGAGGTACATTTTTATGGAGTGATAATCCCATATCAATATCAAACAGAATATCCATACGGTTCATATACAATTCATTTTACTGAATCAAATAATACATGTCCTGTTGATATATTTGAAGTAACACCAACCCCTACATCAACCGCAAATTGCGACTTTGATGTTGACTTAGATATTGCTACACCAACTCCTACACCAACAATAACTGGTACATTTGAACCTACTCAAACACCAACTCCTACACCTACACCAACTGGTACTAACGAGCCAACCCCAACCGCAACAGAAAATTGTGAGTTTGTAGTTACTGTTGATATAGCAACTCCAACTCCAACAGGAACTAACGAACCAACCCCAACTCCAACTGATGATTGTGAATTTATTATCACGGTCGAAATTGTTACACCGACACCTACACCAACAATAACAATAACAGGTACCAATGAACCAACACCAACTTTAACGGGTACTAATGAACCAACACCAACCGCAACAGAAAATTGTGAGTTTGAAGTTACGGCATTTATTGCCACCCCAACACCAACAGGAACTAATGAACCGACAGCCACACCAACCCCAACATCAACCGCAAATTGTGATTTCGATGTTGATTTAGATATTGCCACACCAACACCGACTGGTACGAGTGAACCAACTCCTACTCCTACGTTGACCGGTACAAACGAGCCAACACCTACACCAAGTAGTACACCAAACCCAACACCAACAGTAACGGCGAACTGCGACTTTGATGTTGACTTAGATATTGCTACACCAACACCTACGCCAAGTAGTACGCCAAACCTTACCTCAACCCCGACACCAACCGGAACTAACGAGCCAACACCAACTTCAACTGATGATTGTACATTTGAATTTGAATTTAACCCAATTACAGTTCAACCACCATCAAGTACAGAAGTTGGTAGTGCGTTAATTGATGTATTCGTTAATTCAAGTGTTACTGAAATGAAGTTAGTACAAGCCACATCAGCAACATCTGAATTTAATCAGTTTGTTTCTTTATCTGAAACAAAATCTGATAGAAGACTTCCATCAAATGTGGTACCAGTATCTAATAGTTATTTATTGGCACCGTTAGGTAAGTCATCAACAACTTTCTATAGATTTGGTATCAACATTGCGTTATTAAAACAAAATTATCCAAATATTAATGTTTTCGAATTTGATTTATTCGGAAAAAGAACAGATGGTTCGTCAGGTAACATAGGAATTAAATTTACCAAAGGAATTAAAATTAATTCATTAAGTGATGTTACTCCAAATAATGGTGTTGATTTTTCTAATGTAATTGCTCACCCAAATGATGTTGTTGAAATCGACTCATCAAATGTTACAAACATAACCGAATCACAAGGAGTGTTCCAAAGATTCGCAACATTTGTTTATAATAAAACTAATAATACTTTTTACTATACAAACCTTATTTAATATAAATGGCAATATATTATAACATAAAATTAACTTCAGGAACTTCAACCGGACCGTATACAATTTATTACGATTCGGTTGACCCGAGTAATATTGCCACGATAATTTCATCCGGCAGTCCTGCTAGTGGTTTAAGTTATAATACTGTGTCAATTGGTGTTAATATTTCGGTACCCGATAATACAACATCAATTCTTGTTTACAACACAAGTTGTGATAGTTCGGATTCACTAATTTTACCAACACCAACTCCGAGTCCAACATTTACAAGTACTCCTAACCCAACACCAACTAACACACCAACTCCAACAGAGAACTGTGACTTTGTTGTAACAGTAGATATTGCTACACCAACACCTACTCCAAGTAGTACACCGGATGCCACCGCTAATCCAACCGCAACTCCAAATCCGACAGAAACTCCGAATCCAACGGCAACGGTAAATTGTGAGTTTGAAGTAATTGCTATTGTATCAACTCCAACCCCAACCCCTAATCCAACTAATACACCAACCCCAAGTGTGACACCTGATGCGACTGCTAATCCAACCGCAACTCCAAGTGGTACCCCTAATCCAACACCAACAACAACACCTAATGCCACACCTAATCCAACTGAAACACCTATACCAACAAGTACACCAAATCCAACCGCAACCGCGAATTGTGACTTTGTTGTAACAGTAGATATTGCTACACCAACTCCTACACCAAGTAGTACTCCTAATCCAACTGCGAGTCCTACCCCAAGTAGTACACCTAACCCAACACCAAACCCGACACCTAACCCAACATCAAACCCTACTTCGACTCCAACACCTAGCCCAAGTAGTACACCTAACCCAACACCAAACCCTACAGCAAGTAGTACCCCTAATCCAACATCAACACCTAACCCAACGGCGACTGCGAATTGTGAATTCGTTGTTACTGTGAATATTGCTACACCGACTCCAACACCAAGTCATAGTGCTACTCCAATACCAACACCTAACCCAACACCTAATCCTACACCAAACCCGACAGCATCACCAAGTCCTACCCCAAGTAGTACACCTAATCCAACTTCTACACCGACACCTAGTCCAAGTAGTACACCTAACCCAACCCCTAATCCTACGGCAACACCAAGTCAAACCCCTAACCCAACGGCAACACCAAACCCAACGGCTACACCTAATCCAACAGCCACACCTAATCCAACTCCAAGTCCAACAGTGGCAATTAGTGCTACGTTAACACCTGGTAATGTTAATTGTAATGGTGGTAGTAACGGTACAATCACGGTTAGTGGTGTGAGTGGTGGTTTAGGTGCTACGTATCAAATTAAACTTGGATCAGGTGGTACATATGTAAACTACCCAACAACTAACTCATATTCAAATTTAACTGCAGGTTCATACACAATTTACGTTAAAGACTCGGGTGGATTTGAAAGTACTTTTAGTACATCTATTACCGAACCATCGGCACAATCGGCATCACTTAATGTTATCGCTCAACCAAGTTGTGGAGTAAGTGACGGTATATTACAATTATCATCTAGTGGTGGAGTGTTCCCTAAGACATATAGATTATATGCCGATACAACGACACCTTATACATCATGTAGTGGTGACTTAATATTCAGTGGATCAACATCAACATATGGAACTACATTCAATGTAACTGGTTTAACATTTGTAGGATACTGTCTTGAAGTGACAGACGCAAATGGATGTGTTACTAATAGTGGAATTACAGTATTAAATGAACCGGCTCAACTTTACAAGTATCAAGTTCTTGTATGTGATAATGGTCAGGCGGTATATATGACATCACCAGATTTATTACCATCACAATTTTTAGGTGGAACTAAAGCAGTTAAAATAGGTGGTATATGTTACCAAGTTGATTATTACATCTCAACAACGTGTACACAAGAATCTTTACACTTAACAGATGGACAATATTCATCAATTTATAACACATGTGCTGATTGTACAGGCGGAGGTCCAGGAAATCAAATTTAAAAATAAATCAAAATAAAAAAGTATTTATAATAAAAGAAAAAAAATAAAAAAATGACAGTTACATTCACATTAAATTCCGCATATTTGGGTACAGAGGCTGGACCTTTTAATATATCAGGAACCACAGATTCAAATGTCACCACGGAGTTAATTACAAATTTAAGTCTACAAGACTTAACATCAGGACACACTATAAGTGGTATTGATGACAATACAACAGGTTTTACAATACAAAGTGTTGGTACATGTATTAATTATGTAGTTAAACCAGTAAACTCTTGTAATTGTCCTGATGGATACACCGCAAGTAGTGACGGTTCACTTTGTTATAGAGTAACCTCAACATCACCAACAACAAATGATACCTTATTACCTGAAGCAGGTCAAGATAACAATGCTTATGGTGAATATGGTGTTAAAATTTATAATTATGGTGATTATGATAGTACAGGTAACAGTGTTAGTGGTGATTTAGCATTTAGTGGTTTTACCAATACTTTTGATGGATCTTCGACAACATCAGTTGAAGCTTTCTACGCAGGAAGAATGAATGCAAATAATGTATGGGTTGCTGGTGATGCGAATTGGCCTGGTCCTAATTATCCCGATTTCATCAGTTTCTGTGCGACATTTACATTATCACAAAGTAAAACTTATTATGTGGGTATTGCGGGTGATAACGATGTTAGTATTAAATTAAATGGATTTGAATTGGTTAACCAAGCTGATAACTCAACTCAAGATAACTTCAAATTCTGGCATGTTTATCCGGTACTTTTAAATGCAGGACCAAACATAATAGAAATGGAAAATTGGAATAGAAGTTCTGTTGGTTCATTTGCCGCAGAAATTTATGATAATAATCTTAGTGAAATGGTGGCGGCAACTTCAATCGGAATGTTAAATGTTGTATTTGCCACTGGTGATTATTTACCTGGTGGATCTAAGGAAGGTCAAGGTTTCTGTTCGAATTATACATGCCCAACGGGTTATGTATTAGATACTAGTAACCCTAGTAGTCCGGTTTGTAAATTAATTGAAACTACTTCGTGTGTTAATACACCAATATCGAGATACGGATTATCTGCCGATTCGGGTACTTTAGCGTGTTATTTTCATGATTTAAATTCATATAATGTTACAACACAAACAGTAACATTCACTGGAGGTTCGGGTATTTGTGATTGTACTCGTTTAGAATTAAGTGGTGCGGATGTTACAAATTTAGGGAATCCGGATAATAATCAATCAATTTATGTGTCAGATGGTATGAACTATAGATTAGGAACATTAGATGCCACAGGGGTTTCATTCTCAGTAGAAGATACATGTTCTTCATGTGTAATTGAACCAACCCCTACACCAACTCCTACAAATGTAAGTTCTAACACGTCATCAGCAAACTACGGAACAAGTAGAGCCAACTCTTGTAACCCAATGATGATTAACACTGTTAATGTTTATTTCACAGCACTAAACTGGGATTCATTACAAGTTACTGATGTTTTATACAGTGACAATACTTTAACAACTCCAATATCAGATGGTTATTATTATAATAATAGTGCTACAACAGGTATGGAAGTAGTTACAATATCTGGAGGTGCGATTACGGTAATTAGTGATTGTGCTGGTAACACAATATAAGAGAATATAAAATAAATAATAATTTAAAAACCCCATTTAATATATGGGGTTTTTTGTTTAAATTTTAAGTGGTTGTATTTATAGTATTATGGGATTAAACATTAGAATTCACGACATCAACGTGCCATCTTCGTTCGAGTTATTTTACAAAACAGGTAACACACCTGGTAACATGACTGTGATTGAAAATGGGTATACGAAATTTGGTGGTACATATCCATCAAGTAGTAGTCGTGATTACAATTTGAATCCGATAGTTTTTACAGGTGCTACGTATAATACACAATATTGGTTTAAGATTCAATATACGGGTGTAACAGGACAAGAAAATTCGGTAGGATATATAATTGAAAATATTAAAACACACCAACCTGTAGGACACATTTATTACGCACTACATTGTTGTGATTTTTCAGGTGGAACTGCGGAATTCTACACAGGTTGTACATTCTCAGGTGGTACAGTTGTTTATGGCTCAAATTTAGACCCGACACCCGCACCAACATCAACAGCAGCACCAACCCCAACCCCAACACCTAGTCCTAGTGCAACAACACCAGGTGCCACACCTAACCCAACGGCAACGTCTAACCCGACGGCAACTCCGAGTCCTACTCCGAGTAAAACACCTGACCCTACGGCGACAACACCAGGTGCCACACCTAACCCAACACCTACACCTACATTATCACAAACACCTGATGCAACACCTGGCCCAACGGCAACACCTGACCCAACTGCGTTACCGGGAACATGTTACGAAATGATTTTCCCAACATCACTTACAGGAACAACAGGACAACCATTGTATATTTGTTATCAAAAAACCGACAACACGTATGTTTGTGAACCGTATTATCAATACGAAGATTCGGGAGCAAATACTCCTGATATAACAATTAATGTATGTTCTAAAGTATTACCAAGTATTAAATACGGATATAGTGGTGCCGAAATGGTACCTGATGCTAGCTTTAATTTAATTGGAGGTTCAGGTTGTATAGTTAGTACAGATTGTGGAGGTAACGACCCATTACCGCCACCACCAACGGCAACCGCAGAAGTTATAATGAATGCTAGTGGAAATTGTCATAGATGGTCTGTTGATGATGGAAATAATAATTCAGGAATGACAGTAACATACACACCATTACATCTTAATACCACTGTCACATTTAATGTGAATAATGTTGAAAGTGACACGCAATATTATTATATCTGTACAAAAACAGAACCAATCTTTATGAGTAATGGAAGTGGTACTCTTTTCCCATCAATACAAGATGGAACATGTAGTTTAGTAAATGGTGTGTTTAGTGGTTGTCAATCACCATTACCTGACCCTACACCAGACCCAACACCTGAACCAACTCCAGGTCCAACACCTGGACCAACAGCGGTACCGGGATCATCATGTATTGTTTGGTCTGAAAGCGTTCAGGCTGGATTACAAGACGGTTGTGGTGGATTCCAAAGAACATCAACAACATTAACGATACAATTATTAAATGGTTCAGGTAATCCAACTAATGCGACAGAAACAATAACCGTATCGTTTGATGCGACATATTCAAATGAATTGGGAAATAACACCACAACTATATCAGCACAAATTGCTAATGGATATTCAAGTGGGGTAACATATTACGACTCACAAACATATGCATTAGGACCACAAAGTGGACAATGTACACCAGAATCAACAACAAGAGATAACGACACACCAACAATAACAGGTTCAAATGGTGGAACGTACACAGTTTGTATAACATAAAAATAAAGAAAGATATTTATAACATATGCCATTTTCAGCAACGATAAATTTAGGAACAGTAGGGGTAGCAATTACCTCAGTTAAATTATACGGATGTACCGGTAATAACGGAACAGATTGTACCGGTTGTACTGTATTAACAGGATATGAAAATGTCAGTGTTAGTACATTTCCATTATTAGTTAGTGGTATACCTAATGGTGTACGTTATATACAAGCTGAAGCTTTAGGTGCGTGTAGTGCTGATGCGGTTAAACAATGTATAACTATATCAGGGATACCTGGCCCAACGGCAACACCAGCACCAACTAATACACCAACCCCAACAGGAACATCAGGACCGGGAGCAACACCTAATCCAACGGCAACACAAACTCCTACACCTACACCATCACAAACTTCTGATACTACACCTCAACCTACACAAACAATGACACCAACACCAAGTCAGACAGAATCTGAAGCTACGGTATGTCAATATACGGTATCAGGTCAAGGATACCCATTATCTGGTAGTGGAGGTACTAATACAGGTTTAATAAAAGTTGGAGGTAGTAGTGCGATATATGTTTGGGCTAAATACAATTCTGCAGGTACATCATCAGGTACCGCATCATTCTCTATGACAATTGGCGGTGTTACCGCAAACGGCGGATTTACTATAACCAGTAGTGGACAAGTGGGTTACACAAATAATGGAGGAACTAATAACTTACATTATATAAGATTGACACCCGGAACATATCAATATACTTTAAGTAAAATTGACACTTATAGTGCGGGTAATAACATTACGTTCACATGGTCAACAGGTACCGACCCTAACTCGTCAACTAATATGGGTAGTTGTTTATCAGAACCACCAGGTCCATATTTATCGGCTAATGGTACACCGGACCCAACACCGGACCCAACAACACCACCACTTTATGGATTTTTCCGTAGTAACCCAAATTTGGTGAGTAATGGACATTGTAATGGTAATCAGGTAACAAGTGCACCATTCTATAGCACTTCAAGCACGATTACAAATATGTTAAATACTACGGTCTATACCGATACTGAATACACAATATGGACGGGAGGCGATTTCTATTACGCAGTTTCATCTGATCAAGCATTTAACACAAACAGTCAACCATATTACGTTATTAAAGTAAATGATTTTGGTGAAGTTATAGATGTACAATCAATAGTAAATTGTACAGGAGGTGGAAACACTGTATAATAAAATAATTTGAATAAAAAGATAATATGAGCTTTCTAGATAGTAATAACTTAGAATTTTTAGCGGCAAGAATCACTCAAAGAGGAAGAAATGCCATCGCTAAGGGTAATTTTAAAATTGATTATTTCCAAGTTGGAGATTCTGAGTATGATTACTCACTACCGTTTAATGTTTTAACAGGACATACAACACATCAAAAAGTAATGGCACCATTTGATAAAGATAGTGGTGTAAAATATCCATTTGGTTTAGATTCTGATGTAACAACAACATTCGGTGTACCGGTTCAGAACTCATTGACAACACCAATAAGAAATGTGATGGGACCCGCGGGATTTGTTTCTAATTATTTAGAATACGATGCGGTTGAATGTACAGGAACAACTGTTGAATGTGTTGCTGATGAAGTATCATTATCAAGTATTTCAGGAGGAACGTCAATTAATATTACAGATGGAACTGAGTTTCAAAATTGTGGTTATATAACATTAGTATTTGATAGATTCAATGGACCAACAGCGGTTATTACAGGTAACACAAATTCATTAGTTTACAAAGTTGTTAGTATATCGGGTAACACTCTTAATTTAGATAGACCATTACCAAATTTATCGTCATTAAGTGGTTATGCACAAGTTGTATGTAATAATTGTGAACAGGAATACCCTATCGAGGCAACAACAGCATCAGTATGTTCACCAAATGATATTGATACAACACAACAATTAAATCCATGGACAATGAATATTGTTTGGGATAAAAAATTAATTGGTACCGATGTTGGGCCAACAGACGAAAGTTTAACAGGTTACACAGGAAATAGATTTGTTTCAGTTAAAGAATTATTAGGATACACATCAACAGGACAAACGTTCACAAACATGACAGGTGGAACGGTTCAATACCCAACATCATATAAGAACACATTAGGTGAACAAATAATAGTTAAACCTGAAGAACAAAGATGTATTGCTGTTATTCATTATTCTGAAGTTGGTGATTTAAGAAATGACCCTGAAAGATTTTTCAGATATGATGACTATATAAGTTACAAAACAGGAATTACAGGTTCCGATATATCATTAGTTGATGATGTAGATGGAAACCCAATCAGTGATACTGAATATTTTGAAGTTTACATACCATTCTTATTATATCATAGAAGTACAGGTACAACAATCGGGGCTAAGTTTTTAATGGATGAAACTGATTACTACGTTAAGTCAACTAAAAATGAAAGACATCAATTGATGTTTAGATTTTTATTAGATGAGATGGGTAATAGAGTTGGTAAAGTATTTCCTAAAAATAAAATCGTAGTTTTTGATGACCAAGAATTAGTCGCAACTTTAGATTATAGAAGTAATCGAAAATATACATTACCATCCCCAAAAGTTAATACTGTTGCGAGTGATGACATTGAAGCAAATTCACTATTCTCAGGAACGACAGGACAAACATATTGGGTAACATACGTATTTAGTGACACACAATACGGAACAAGTTCAGCTTTTAATGCCTTACCATGTAATTACTTTACATCTATTAACAATGTTAAAGTACCATCAAGTTTAACAATTAAATTTAGTGGAACCTCATTTCAACACATGGAATCTACATTGAGTGGATTCACAAGTGGATTTAACGCAAAATATTTTTACGTATTAATTCAAGAAACTGATGTGGATGAATTACCGATTTCATTTAGTTGGACGTTAATTGATAAAACAGATAGTTTAACAAAATCGGGTGGATATATCGTACCGTCAAGTTTAATAGGTAACACAATTGTAATTACTAAGGACGATTACGATAATGGTGACACATTTGATTTGGAAACACATATGGGTAGCGATTATTTAGGTTCAACATTATCAACAACAGAACCACAATTTGGTGACGAACAACCATTCCCTGGTAGTGTTCGTTTAATTAGGGCTTCAGATATTGAGGAATTAAATTTCTTAGTTAATCTACCTTCAACACAATTTACAACTTCACAAAATCCTACTTATATTTCGGGTTACCCTAAAATTACTGAAGTGGCATTATTAGATAGTAATAAAGAAACTTTAGTGGTGGCAAAGGCGACAACACCGATAACAAGATTGGGTACACAAGTTTTTGCTGTTAAGTTAGATTTTTAAGCTTTACATTCCTAAAAATATTATTTATATATTTTTATATGGATAATAAACTAAAGAATAAGCCAAAAATTTTAGGTCTTGATATTTCGACCAAAACAATTGGGTGGGCCTTGTTTGATATGACAGGTTCAAAATTGTTGGAACTAACTCACTTCTCACCGAAGATTAAACCACAACCAGAAGATAAGATTGAAGAGTTATTAAAGAAGGCGGATGCCTTTAAGGATCACTTGGAAAATTATAGAGATATGGGTATTACTCGTATCATTATTGAGGAACCGTTGTTACAATCTAATAACATTTACACAGTAGGAACACTACTGAGATATAATACTTTAATATTAAAGAATTGTTATGATATTTTAGGAATCATACCAACGTTCATCTCAACGTACAACGCAAGAAAATTTGCCTTCCCTGACTTAGTTGGTCCAAATGATAAAGGACGTAATGTTTTGTTTGGTGGTTACCCAAAAGACATTGATAAGAAACATGTCATTTGGGAACACGTAAATGCTGTATGTCCCGAAGTTAGTTGGTTATATGGTAAGACAGGTGCTCTTAAAAAAGAAAATTATGATATGGCAGATGCTGCGACAGCGGTCATTGGATTTGTCAATATGTTGAAAATAGAAAAATCCGGCAACTAATATTTTACATTAGGAAATTTTTAGAATATATTTATTAATAGGACGGGACGTGGGTTAAAATCCACGTTTGGTTGGTGTTCCCCGGGGAGTGGTGTTCCCGGGGATTTTTTTTTGTCAATACTTTTCCTTATATTTTTCCTATATGAACACAGGAATCGAATTCGAACCTATTATTGAAATTCTTGAGGACATATTTGGCGACTATAAATTACATAGTGATTATAAGGGTCAAATATCGTTTGATTGTCCTGTATGCTCATACGACATTAAACAATTAGACCATGGTGACGGTAAAGGAAACCTTGAAATAAACTATAAGAGAGGGGTTTATAAGTGTTGGTCATGTGCCGAAACACACGATACCCACGGTTCAATTTTTAAGTTGGTTAAGAAGTACGGTAGTCCTCGACAAAATAAGAAATTCTTATTATTGATGCCTGAAGAAGTAGATGAAGTTAAACGTGTCTATAAAAAAGTTTATCTACCAAAAGAATTTATTTCATTTAAAAACGTCAGTCAAGGATTGAAATTAACTCCACAATTTAAACAAGCGTGGAATTATATCAAGAAAAGAAATATAACGGATGAAATGATTGAGAAATTCAATATTGGATTTTGTTATACTGGTTTATATGAAAATAGAATTATCATACCATCATATGATACAGAATTAACGTTAAATTATTTTATAGCTCGTTCTTATCTTTCAAAGACTAAGTTAAAATATAAAAATCCTGAAGTACAGAAAGAGATTATCATTTGGAATGAACACTTGATTAATTGGGAGGAAAGATTATATATAGTTGAGGGAGCCTTCGATAGTATTTTCGTACCTAACTCAATACCGATGTTAGGTAAGTTTATGTCGGATAATCTTTTTAAAACAATTTACACCAACGCAAAGAAAGACATTGTAATTGTTTTAGACCCTGACGCTTGGAACGATGCCACTAGATTATATCACAAAATGAATTGTGGAAAATTGATGGGTAGAGTATTCATTGTTAAGTTAGAAGGTGACCAAGACATTGCCGATTTAAAAGGTGACCTAAGTAATTATGAAATTAAACAAATAGATTAGATGAATTTATTAGAAATCTCAAAAGAGATAAACGAACTTTTAGAAAACAGAAGAAAAGAATTAGATATTTCCTTTATTGAAGAGGAACACATCTATTACATGAGAGATACTGATGGAACATTAAGAAAAACATTTCCTTCAGTATCAAAATTAATTAAGAAGTTTCACAAACCATTTGATGCGGAAGGAACCGCATTAAGAATGTGTAATGGTGACCCCGAAGCGGCTGCTCAATTACAAGAACAATGGAAAGAACTTGGACGATTATCAACTAATATGGGTAGTCGTGTTCACTTTGAATTAGAGAGTGATACGATTTCGCGTTTTGGTGATTATAAATCAGTTAGACAACCGATTTTTGAATGTACTGAAGAACAACTAACAAGAAGTGATAGTATGATTAAGGCGGGTAAGGAATTCCTTGATTTAATGATTGAAAGAGGAGCCATCTTACTTGATACTGAAATTGTATTAGGTGATAATGAATTAGGTTACACAGGACAACCAGATAAAGTATGGTTGATGATGAATAAAGACAAAACAGATTTTGGTTTAGTGATTACAGATTGGAAAACCAATCAACCAAAGAACTTTGAGGTTCAACATTACACAGGTAAGATGTACGCACCGTTCAATCAATATCATGATACTGCGTTAGGACATTACTATTTACAACTTCCTTTATATGCGAGATTGTTATTAAAAATGTTGAAGGGTACAAAATACGAAAATATAAAACTTTTAGGATGTGTTGTTGTACTATTAAAAGATGATGGAACATATGTTGAATATAAAGTACCATCAGAAGTAAACAAAACAATATTAACATTGGACTTATCCAAATACATTAATTATGGTAAAAAAAGTTATACATATCGCTGATATTCATATCAGAACAATACAAATGCATGATTTGTATAAAGAACAGTTTGAAAAATTGTTAAAAGAAATTGGGTCTAAATTTTTAGAATGGGCAGATGAGAATATATCGCACAACGAAATTAGAATTGTTATTGCGGGTGACATCGCACATCAAAAAATTAATATCTCGAATGAGCAACTTCTTTTGACTAGTTGGTTCTTAAAAGAATTGACAGCGTATGGTAAGGTTATAATCATACCGGGTAATCATGACTTTTTAGAGAACAATACACAACGTATGGATAGTATCACACCTGTTGTTGAGTTATTAAACAATGATAACATAGTATATTATAAAGACAGTGGTGTTTATTCAGATGAAAATGTTAATTGGGTAGTGTACTCATTGTATCAACATAACACACGACCTGAATTTACAAAGGAAGAAGGTAAGTTTCATATCGGTTTATTCCACGGACCCATCCAAGGAATGTCAACTGATTTAGGATTTGAATTTGAAGATGCTTATGACCGTTTAAATTTTGTTGACTTAGATTTATTACTATGTGGTGATATTCATAAGAGACAACAATTTACATTACCGAATGGTGGTAAGGCAATTATGATTGGATCACTAATCCAACAAAATTTTGGTGAGACGGTAAAACATCATGGTTATGGTACTTACGACGTGGCAACTGACGAATACACATTTCACAATTTACAAAATGAGAAACCATTCCTTCATTTTAAAATAACAGACATCAAAGACATCGAAAATGAAAAAGAAGAACTCGTTAATCTTGGATAATGAGTTCATTCTCTATTGCGAAATCAACAATATTGTCGACTCAGATAAACTCGCTAAGGAAACATTTGAAAGAGGTTTCTCTCTATTAAAGTACGGAGAAACACCAGCAGGTCCTGGTGTGAAAGAGAAGATAATTGAGAAAGAAGTAATAAAGGAAGTAGTTGTAGAGAAGATTGTTTACCAAGATGTTATTAAAGAAGTTGAGGTTGAAAAGGTAGTTGAGGTTATAAAAGAGGTTCCTGTAGAAAAAATTGTCGAGAAGATTATTGAGAAGGAAGTTATTAAGGAAATTCCAATAGAGAAGATTGTTGAAGTTATTAAAGAAGTTCCAATACAAATCAAAGGAAATACCAAAGTGGTGACTAAAGAAATCATTAAAGAAGTCCCTATTGATAGAATTGTTGAAGTAATAAAGGAAGTACCGGTAGATAGAATTGTAGAAGTTATAAAAGAAGTCGAGAAGATTGTTGAAGTGACCAAGGAGGTAGTTAACGATAAAGAAATAAAAAAATTGACTGAGGAAAACAAAAAACTAAAAGAAGAATTAGACAAAATCAACACCTCATTAGAGAAGTTAAATAAAGGTAGGTTCTTAAAAAATAGTGATTTAGGTTCATTATATAGTGAATAAATTCCGGCAATAAATTTCCATTTACAAAAAAAATTACTTATTCTTTACTAATAAACATATAACATTATGATATTAATTTTTTGGATTTTAGCTGCGTATGGTATGACATCCATATTAGTTTGGGGTTCGATTTTTGAATCGACACGAACATTTATAAAAAAACATTCAAAGTTCTTTGGAGATTTGATTAGTTGTACATTATGTACATCCACATGGGTAGGTTTCTTTATGTCTATCGTTTTAGGTGGTTTAACTAGTAAATTCTTTGAAACGTTTTGGTTACTTGAGATTTTTTGGGATGGTATGTTCACTGCGGGTTCAGTATGGGCCCTGAACGCAATAATCGAGTATTTTGAAAATAATGGTAAATAAACCATATGTTATACTCGAATAGACAAAAGAGAAAAAATGTTAGAAAATCACAACGATGATTATATCTTAGTTAAAAAAAATAGTGTTGAGCATTTAATATTATTAAGTCTTTATAGACAAATTGAGTTAGATAATAAAAGAGAAATTGGTAAATGTTTACAATTAGCGTGTGAATATGTTTGTAAGAGTTTCATTAATGAACAAACAAATTTATCATGTTTACTTAGAGAAGAATCCGATGAAATCAAAACAGACAAGAACGCTGCCGGATTTGATTTAGTTACAACGGAAACACTCTTGACAATAAACGCAAAATGTAGAACCTCACAACTTCATATGGCACCAAGTGGCAGAAGGATGAGTTTCAAGAATCAAAAAAGTTTGGACCAAGGTTATTCTCGTTACGCAATTGGTGAAGCTGATGTGTACATGATAGTGATACCAAACGACGATTATTTGGATTACACAAAATGGGATTTTATTGCGATTCCTGAATACGAATTATATGACCCTAAAATACCGGGTTATCTTTTAGGTACCGTACCAAAAGACATTGAAAAAAAATATAAAGGAATTGAACAATCAATATTAACTTTACAAGAGTTAAACGAAAAAAAGAAACAAATTATATTAGAAATATCTAATGAAATACAACAATCCATTCATTAAAGTAACTTGGGATGATACTCCCGAAAATTTTACTCCTGAAAAAATCAGAAGAGTAAAATCATACTTCCAAGACAAATACAAAACAAAGAACATCCAAGTCATAACTAAAAGTTTGACTAACACTTCCAATATTAATTTAGAATCATTAGAAGCATCGGATAGTATACTTGACCAACAGTACCAAAAGAAATTGATGAAAGACTTCATCAAGGAAAATCAAATACAAACAAAATGGGAGTTGGTTGATAGATTGGATAACAAAGTTAACTTATCAATTGATAAACTAAACGAAAATAAGGTACGTTATAACAAATGGTACATTAAGAAGATTGAGTTCTCAAATTTCTTATCGTTTGGTGATGACAATGTAATTGATTACACAACTCTCGACGGGATTAGTGTAATTGAATCAACACCAAAAAACTTCGGTGGTAAATCAACATCATCAGTTGACCTTTTAATGTTCTTGTTCTTTAATTCAACAACAAAGACAAAGACAGGTGCTGAAATCTTTAACAAGTTTAGTGATAAAGATGAGGTTAGTGTTAGAGGTGAAATCACAATTGACGGTGACGATTATGTGATTGAAAGAAAGTTATCACGTAAAAAAAGTAGAGCCGGTGAGTTTAATGTGACCAACAAACTTGAGTTCTATAAAAGAAATGAAGATGGTACTATAGAAAACCTATCAGGTGAACAAAGAAGAGAAACTGAAGCTTTTATATCATCAGCTATCGGTAGTGAAGAGGATTTCTTAACAACAATTGTAACCACAGGAAATAACTTAGAACAATTAATTGAATCTAAACCAACGGCGAGAGGACAAATTCTTACTAAATTCATGGGACTTGAAAGTCTAAGAAGTAAAGAAGAAATTGCCAAGGAGATGTATAATGAGTGGAGTAGAAAATTAGTATCTAACACGTACAACATAACCCAATTAGAAATTGATAACGAAACTTTCACAGATAGTATTACTAATTCTGAAAATGAAATCGAAAGATTAAACATTGAGTTGGGTAAATTCGAATCTGAATTAAAAAAACTTGAAGAGAAAAGAGACAGTACATTATCATCAAGAAACAATGATGTTGATAGGGAATTAATTAATACCAACCCAACATTATTACAAAGAGAAATTAACGATTTAAAAACACAAAGAGATGCTAGTCAGTCTAACGCTAATAATGTTACTGTGGTGGAACCTTCAGAATATTATCATGAGGAACAACATAAAGAACTCAGAGGTCAAATGGCGGAGTTACAGGGGATTGAAGTTGCGGGGAAATATGAGAAGAATGAGAAGGAAAAATTAATCAAGAAATTTGAAGAAGGTACAGTTTGTCCAACTTGTAACAGATCGTTAGATGATGTTGATCACACAGATGAAATCGAAAAGATTAAAAAAGAAATCGAAGAGATTCTTAAAACATTAGAACAAAATCAAATCGCGTTCGACTCGTTAAAAGAACAATCAGAATCGTTTGATAAATTAAAAACCGAATTCGAAACTTACGAAAGAAATAAATTACGTAAAGCAAGATACGAATTAGAGGTTGAACAAAAACAATTGGAAATCGATTCTAAACAATTAAAGTTAGATAGATACGACGACAATAAAAAGAAACTCGAGGAGAATCAGAGAATTGATGCTGAGATTATTTCCATTAGAACAAAAATTGAAACTGCTAATGGTAACATCAGAGTAACTAATAAATCGATTGAAGGACATAACACAAACATCACTTTAATGAAAGAAAAAATTAAAGTGAATGGAGAACTTATTGTTAAGATTAAATCTGAGGAGGAGTTGTTAGCCGTCTTTAAAACGTATTTAACAATCTACGGAAAAAATGGAATTTCAAAAGTTATAATGAAAAACATGATTCCGTTAATTAACCAAGAATTATATCGTTTGTTGGTTGATAGTTGTCATTTCATTTTGGAATTAAATGTTAATGATAAGAACGAAGTTGAGTTCATTATGATTGATACTGAAACACGTATTATTAAACCTCTTAATGCTGGTTCGGGTTACGAAAGAACAATCTCATCATTGGCACTCCGTAGTGTATTAACTAAGATTTCATCATTACCTAAACCAAACATTGTGGTAATGGATGAGGTGTTTGGTAAAATTGCTGATGAGAACTTAGAAATGGTTGGGGAGTTCTTTAAAAAGATTAAAGATTACTTCGAACATATTATAGTTATTTCTCATAACCCTTTAATACGTAACTGGTCAGACAATATTATAATGATTAAAAAAGAATCTAATATATCAACCATCGATTTTATCACCACAAAAATTTCTTAGTTTAAGAAAAAATAAATATATTTGTACACCATTAAAAATTATAACATGACACCAAAAGATTACCAAGGATTCGGACTTTATGCTAAAGATAGAGGCATTAGTTCATTAAAATTAGATTACTATAACCAACGTATTGAGGATAGTTTAACCCCATATATTTTGGAAGAGAGACAAATGAATGTAACAGTTATGGACGTGTTCTCACGTTTAATGATGGAACGTATCATTTGGGTTGCGGGTGGAGTTGATGACCACATGTCAACCATTGTACAAGCACAATTAATGTTCTTGGATAGCATCGATTCAACTGACATCACTATGCACATCGACAGTCCTGGTGGTTCTGTTAAATCAGGTTTATCCATGGTTGACGTTATGGACTACATTGGTTCTGATATTCGTACCATTAACACGGGTATGGCAGCGTCTATGGGTTCAGTTCTACTTGGGGCAGGTACTAAGGGTAAACGTGGTTCCTTGAGGTTCTCACGTACCATGTTACACCAATCTTCAGGAGGTGCGGGTGGAAATATCCAAGACGCTCGTATCACTTTCCAAGAATGGGAAAAGATTAACGATACCTTATTCGAATTATTAGGTGGGTACTGTGGAAAGACCTCAGACCAAGTTAAATCTGACGCATCTCGAGACTTATGGTTAGGGGCCGAAGAGGCACTTCAATATGGAATTATAGATGAAATTGTTAAGAAGAAAAAGTAAGTAAAAGGGGACCAAAAGTCCCCTTCTTTATTTCTTCATATTTATATAGAAAGACTAATATGAAGATAAATAAAACCGACATTTTATTGATTATCATCGCTCTTTTGGCGGGATTTACCATTTTTCAAATGAATGGTATCAAAACCGACGTAGCGGGGTATAATGCGAAAATCGACTCCATTCAGAATGAAATCGATTCCGTTCAGTTAGAGAATGCTAAAATAACTGAACAAATTGTCACTATTGACAAACAAATTGACGATGTTGATAACGACATCAATAATGTAACTAAAAATATAACAATTATTAAAAACCAAACACATGAAAAAATTGATTCTGTTAACAATTATAACTTTAGTGACCTTGAAAAGTTTTTCACAGAACGTTACAAAGACCAATATTGATACTTTAGTACCTTTAAAAGTTCCTGTGGCGAAGTTAGTCATTAAAGACTTAATTAAGGGTGACGGTGCGATTGTAGAAATCAAGGAATTAAATAAAGTTATCACATTGAAGGATGACCAGATAAACCTATTCAAACAAAAAGATACACTTAAAGACCAAAAAATCTCTAATCTTGAATTGATTATCACTAAAAAAGATCAACAATTTGACTTAGAAAGACAAAAGTCTGAGAGTTTATTAAAAGAACTTAAAGGACAAAGAAGAAAGACATTCCTTTATAAAATTGGTTCTTATGTGGCGATAATAACAACATCCTTACTTTTGGTAAAGTAAAATGAAAAAATACTTAGAGACAAAAAACATTATAATTGTAGTACTAATAATACTACTATCATTGGTATCATTTGACCCATTTGGTATTATGCCAAAAAGAACTAAGACTGTTGAAAAAATAGTTAAAGTCGGTGGGGAAAACATGGTACCAATGATTGATTCGACAGAAGACGAAGAAGAATTCGTTGATGAACATATTTGTCCTGAGAATATTGTAGAAGTAGAAGTCGAAAAAACAGTACCAGTTTTACAGTTTGTAGATACTGCCGAGATATTAAAAATATATTACGCAAAAAGTATCCAAAAAGATGTTTTAAATTTACCCAATAATGTTGGAACTTTGACGTTAGTAGATACCATATCGCAAAACAAAGTTGTCGGTAGGAGTGTAGACTCTAAAATTAAAAAACAAATCATAAGAGACACAGTGAGGATACCTGAAGTACCTAAAAATTTATTATATTTTGGTGTTGAAACTAATATGGATAGGCCCGATTTAATTAGTAATCTCGGGTTCGGTCTAATGTATAAAACCAAAGGTGAAAAAATATACAAGGTGACTATGGGTGTTAATAATAGGGTTGTCAATGGAACAACTTCAGGAGTTTTTACACCTTATATAGGTGGTGGAGTTTATTGGAAAATTAATTTAAAGAAACCATAAAGAGATGAAGACATTCATACTTTTTATTTTCGGGATGTTTGAAGATCACGAAGACATTGAATTTTTCTGTACCGAAATCCTCGGCGAGACTAAATCAATAAAGTCTTTAAGATATGTCATCGAAAATTCACAAAATATAATTGTTATATTTGATTCAGATAGTGATTATTTTACATTATCTAAAGATTTATTCGAATCACTTACAATAGAAAACGTAAAGTTTTATTTTCTTATCGAACGTGACACATTAGTCACGGCGCATTTACCAGCACAAGTCAAAGACTTCATTTTCAAACCTCAGACAGAAAATAGTGCCATGATTCTTGAGTATTCCAAAAAAGAAGAAGACAAGCCACTTATGGACTTAGACGAGGTTTTAGACAAGATTGAAAAATGGGGAATCGAAAGTTTGACAATAGAAGAAAAAAACTTCTTGGATAATTTTGAATAATCAAAATTATTTCGTATCTTTAATTATATCATAACTTACTAACAAACCGGCCATGAAAAAATCCATTATCACCAACACGGATGAGATTCAACAGTATATTAAAGATATACGCAAAATTCCAGTAATTTCTCACGAAAAACAGGAAGAGATATTTGTTTTATTAAAGGACAAAAACACCACTAAGAAAGAAAAGGAAAAACTCTACAATGAGTTAGTTGTTGGTAATTTAAGATTCGTTATTTCAGTTGCTAAAATGTACCAAAATCAAGGTATGGATATTATGGATTTAATATCTGAAGGTAACATTGGTTTAATGAAAGCAGCTGAGAGGTTTGACCCGTCAAGTGGATTTAAGTTTATTTCGTATGCCGTATGGTGGATTAAACAATCGATGATGGCATCTTTAAATGACAATGCGAGAACTATTCGTATTCCATCTAATTTGGTTCAAGAGGCTCAAAAAAGAAAAAAAGAGGAAATCTCAGAAGAGGATCAATTCTACATTCAAAAAGAGGACCAACCAACCGCCACCGAACTTCCATACTGTATTGGTTTATATAGCGAGATTAATGAGGATGGAGATACATTGATTGATATGATACCAAATAAAAACGCTGACAATCCTGAAGCGTTTATCAATTCACCTGAAGAAATTAAGAAAAAGGTGAATTTGATGTTGGGTGTTTTAGATGATAGAGAAAAGATTATCATTGAAAGATACTATGGATTAACAGGTGTTGAATCAAATTTAGAAGACTTAGGTGAAGAATTCGGTTGTACAAAGGAACGTATCAGACAGTTACGTGATAAAGCTATTAAGAAATTAAGAAACGAGAGTTTTGGACTACTAAACTATTTATAAAATATAATATCATGAAAAAGTTAATTGAATTAATTAAAACATATAAACTACAAATACTGATAGGTTTAACAGTTATTTTCTTTTTTCGTTCTTGCAGTAATTCAAGTAGAGTGAGTAAGTTAGAAAAAATTGAAAAACAACACGTTGCCGCAATTGACAGTATGAAGACGGCACATAAAAACGAAAAGATAGCAATTCATAGTTTTTATGATAATTGGATTACACAAAAAGATAGAGGTCCACAGTTAATGGAATTACATTTTATTGTTAAAGAAAATCTAAAAAAAGAACAAGAATCTAAATGAAAAATTGGATAGAGAAAAATTATAAAACATTAATCATTGCCGCGTTTTTGGTTCCAATCATTACCGTGGCAATTGTTTCTATTTCACACGTTACCAAATGGTATGGTATATCTAACCCTGTAACATGGTCAGTTTACCTCTCAATCGGTATCGAAATTGCTGCGTTGTCAGCATTAGCAGCTATATCAGCAAACATGGGCAAGAAAGTTTACTTCCCATTTGCCATTGTAACTGTTGTCCAATTCATTGGAAACATCTATTTCGCGTATTCATATATTGATATTAATAGTAAACCATTTCAAGATTGGGTTGGTTTAGTGTCACCGTTAGTTGAATTTATGGGAGTTGACCCAACCGATTTCTCAGGACATAAAAGATTCTTATCATTTTTTGCTGGTGGTATGTTACCACTAATTTCATTATCGTTCTTACACATGTTAGTCCAATTTACTGAAGAGGATAGACTTAAAAGTAATGAAACTAATACGGATGAAAATGTAGTTAATAACATCGAAGCTAAAGATATAATTGGTGAAGTTTCACGTTTAAGATTATCTGATAAAGATTTAGAAATTTTAGAGAAACATTTATTAAAACCTGAAGAACCAAACGAAGCATTAAAACAAGCAGCACAAAGATATAGTGAAGAAGTAAAAGAAAGATATAAAGACATTAACGTTGATTTTTCTGATGATTATAAAAAGAAAATGACGGTTAAAGAAAGTATCGATTCAGTATTAGAAGAAACGAACGAAGAATTAACCATGGATGAGGAAGTTTCTGATTGGGATTCGACATTAATGGACGGATTAGAAAATGAAGAACCATTCTTCACCGAAGAAGAAATTTTCCAAGAAGAACCAACTGAAGAGGAAATTGAACAAAATTTTTCCACTATAACCCCTGAACCGACAAATATTTTCCAAGAAGAGGTAATTTTAGAACCAACACCTGAAATTCAAGTTGAAAATTTTAGTGATGAATTTATTTCAGACGCAATAAACGAATTCAATCAGCAATCAATTGAAGATGAGTTTGAACAATCAATTCCTGAACCAACACCTCAAGAGACTGAGGAAATAAAAGTTGATGTGGTTATTGAAACTCCGGTGGAGAATGTAATTAACGTGGTTATTGATGACGAAGTCTTAGTACCACCAACTCAAACCGAACCGTTACCAACACCCCAAGAACAAGTAATCAGTGTTGTTTTTTCAATCCCTGATGAAGTTACTACTGAAGTTGTTACTCCCGAAAATCCAACATTAGAGAATACTGATGTTGAAAAAAAAAACAATTAATAGTAGACCAAGAAGTAACGCCAAACCTCCCCTTAAACACGGAAGATACTCCATCATTACCTTTGGAGCAAACGGATTCAACAGATGATAAACTATATTGGGAGAGTGACGACACAAATCCAAATCAAGTTTTATATGATTTGGAAAATAATTTAGTGATAGTCCCTGTGTCTGAAGATGATGTAGAAGTTACACCAACTAATCTTCCCGAAGTTAAAAAAATTGTAACAAGAAATGTTGGAAATACACAACGTAGACGTTTTAGATAAGGACTCATTAAAAATAGTTAGAAAAAAATCAAAGAAAACTCAAATTTTTCTTTACGATACTCAAAGAAGAGTTGACGACTTCGTTAGTAAAATAAAATACAGAAAGAACGGAGAATTTACAGATATACCACATTTTATAATCTCGAAGCTTGGTATGGTATACCAAGTATTTGATACAGATTATAGTTCAACCACCTTCGACGACCCCAAAGTCGATAAGAAAATGATTAAAATAGCAATCGAAAATCTCGGTTGGTTGAATAAAAATACCATCACAGGAGTTTTAAATAATTGGATTGGTGACCCATATAGGTCCGAACCCCATATAAGGAATTGGAGAAACTATTTCTTTTGGGATAAGTACAACGACTTCCAATTAGAGGCTTTATCACAGTTATGTGACCAATTATGTGATAAACATGGAATCTTCAAGCAAGTAGTACCCTCTCAGGGTTATTTGGAAAATGTATCTAATTTTAAGGGTATTGTATGTAAATCCAACTTCTCTAATATTTATACAGATATAAACCCATCATTTAATTTTAGAATATTATTTAACAATGCAAAAGAATCAAACAACAGGGTATGATGCAACCAAAAAGATGTTGAATACGTTGAGAAAACTTAACGAATCAAGATCTACATCATATAACCTAATCAAAGAAAACGACGAATTCAATCAACAACCTGAACCTCAGGACACCGAAGCTCCTCAAGAAGATATGAGAGATGAAGTTACAGTTGTGAATGACGTTGACGTAAAATTAATGTCGGGTGATGATATGGATTTGAAATTGATGGATGACCAAAAAAACGCAATTTCAGGTATAATTGACAATTTTAGACAACAAGTATCTCAAATTGTAGATTTCGAACCAGGTTTCACATTAACCCCTACACAAATTAGATTAGATGGAGTTTTAACAGACCAAGACATTAAATTCGTTTTAATTGCCGGTGAAGAAAGTGGTGTTTACATTAACGCTGACATGTTAAAATTAGAGAATGAGGTTGGGATGATGTTAGAGAAGTTAGCTAAGTTTGATGACACGTTTAAAAGTGCTATGGAGCCATTAATCACGCAAAGAGATAATAACTAATACTATGGCATTAACAGGTCAAGATAAATTAGAGATAGAAAGAATAGCAAAGAAGGAGATAAAAGACTTCATGAACTCAACTCAAGTTACTAAAATCGTCGTTAAGATGATTCAGGATGAGTTGGGAACCAAAAAAATTGACGATAAAATCGTTGACTTATCAACCAAGGTTGTTGTTGAGTTATTTAAAACATTATGGCAGAGAAAGTCATTTTGGGAATCGGCTCTTAAAAGTGTAAGATAATGAAATTTAAAAAACCTAATTTTGATTTTGAATGGGATGAAGCCCTTAGATACCGTGAGTTTGAAGACATGGGTAAAGAGGCGTGGATTAATTTAGCTAAAGATGGTTATATGACAAAGTATTCCGAAATCAAAGATGTTTTAGGTAATGTTGATTTAGATTTTGATACATTAGAAGAGCCAAAAAAAGAAAGATTCAAAACGTCTATTAAATTAGGTAAAATGGAATTACCTATGGTGGTTAAGTTTAGTGACGAAGATTACGATTTAATTGCTGGTAACACACGTTTATCAGGTTTAGTGGGTAAAGGTGTTGATGCTCCGTTATGGGTAGTTGATTTAACGAAAGTTGATTTAAACGAAGATTGTTGGAAGGGATATAAACAAGTAGGAGGTAAAATTAAAAACGGTAAAAACGTACCCAACTGTGTCCCAATCAAGAAAAGTAAAACTAACGAATCTGAAGAAGTTGACGGAAATCAAAAAATAGATAAAGATTTGGGCGGTAATCAACAAGACATGGTTTATGGAATTGTTGATATTGTTAAAAAAATTGAAGATATTAAAAATAGAGAGAGAGTGGCAAACGACATGATTAAAAAATTCAAAAAGGAAAATATCAATTTTGACTACGAAGAGTTTTTAAAAATGTGTGGTTTGGGTAAGAAACAAGATACCAATGAAACTGACACTGGTTCTTCAGGTTCATTTGAAGGTCCGATGTTTAGTGACACCAAAGTAATCAAACGACCAATCACAACCATTCACAATGCCAATTTAAATGAAACTGAGGAGGAGGTTGACGAAGCTACTGATTCATCTTCATCAGGACAATACGACGTTCCTGCGTTCGGTAAAACAACAAAAGGTGGTCGTAGAGACCCATTAAAGATAGATGGTCCTGATAGTGTCTATAAAGGTAGAGCGGTGAAGGATAAAAAATTCCCTAAATGGGGTGGACCTGGTGGTGTTTTTGTTAAGGTAAAGGAGAAGTGTAAAAAATACCCTTATTGTAATCAAGGAAACACAGGAGCGTTAGAATTCATTAAAGAAAACGAGACAATTAAGAGTGCCATAACAGAGGCATCTAAAAAATACGGTATTCCTTATAAGGAAATCGAAAAAATTGTTATAAATGACATAAGTAAGATATTTATTTAGTATGAAAGTAACCGAACTTAATAGTATTATCGAAAATGCGGTAATCAACGAAATTAAAAAGACAATCTTGAGTGAATCTGAAGAGGGTAAAAAAGACGTATATCACATTATGTGTGACGGTGTTCCATTAGCCACATTTGATAATGAGGAAGAGGCAAATGAGGCGTTACCTACATACAAAGATAAACATAAAGACGGTGAATTAATCATCGAAAAAGGTTCATACGAGTCTCAAGAAGATATGATAGATAAATTAGATGAGATGAACGACCAATTAGAAGAAACAGACAATATGGAAAATACAGAAAAACAACCAATGGAAGGAAATGAGTTCTCGGGAGCTCTTAAAGCGGCTAAAGATGCTGGTGAAAAAACTTTCACAGTTGACGGTAAAGAATACGATGTTGAAGAATGTTGGTCAAAACAAATGGAAGAAGAATTACACGGCAATCAAGATAAAATTGACGCAGATAAAGACGGTAAAATCAGTGCGAACGATTTTAAAATGTTATTAAAGAAGAAATCTGATGTTGATGAGACTGAAGAACCATGTGATGAATGTGGAAGTGGAATGACTTCAGTTAACGAAGGTAAAAAAGTTTTACGTTTAACTGAGTCAGAAATGATTAAAGTTATCAAACAGATAGTGAAAGAGTCCATACCAGGTTTAGAGGCATTAAATAAGGCTAAAAAGGGTACTGAGACGGAAACTAACTCACATATGGCTAATGTTGAAAAGGAAATGAAAAAACAAGCGTCATTTGATGGTAACGACAATCCTGAATTCCCTAAACAAGTGAATAAAGGAGAGAAAGTTGCGAGAGTGAATAGTGAAAAAGAAGACGAAGATGTTGCAGACAATAGAGGTGGAGGAATGGAAGATTTAGATTATACTAATGAACCATCTGAAAACTTCAAGAAAAGATTAAAAATGGCGTTAGAAGGTGATGCGTTAATGGGAAATTCAAACGAATACGCAAACGCCGTTAAAACTGACACAGGTAAGAATTTAGCAAAAAAGGTATTAAGAAAAGATAAGAAGGAAGACGAGGCACCAATGTACCACAAAGACGTACAGCCATCAAGAGAAGTTAACGAATCAAAATTCAAATTTTCAGAATTACTAAACGAAGAAATTAGTAAAATGAAAAATATTGCTTCGTATAACAAGAAAACTCAATAATTTCTTCTTTTTATTTTCTTTTATCCTTATATTTTAAATGAAAGGAATATGGAAAATAGAGAAGGGTATTTAGAGTTTATCTCATCCGAGAGTTACAAACATCAAATCGATATTTGGTATAGAGCATATAATATAAGTCGTGAAAAAACAGAACTTTTTTACGACTTTCTTATGTCTTTATATGATTTAATTGAAAACACCTATTTGGGTACGGACGTTCTGAGTTCCGAAGAAGACCAAAGAAATCATTTTACATGGTGTTGGAACAAAACAATCGATAATTTCAACAAAGAAAAAATATTCTTCAAAGAAAGGGGACAATCTTACGATTATTTCTGGAATTTCTTTTTAGAGGCTTATTACTTCACTAAACTCGATGACAATATAACGAAAATTCCAGAATACTTTAGGAAACTTTTCGATTTTAAACACAAAAAATCGAGATCCGAACTGGATATGTTAACCGAAATCTACAAATTATTAGATCAAAACTTGAAAAAGTGAGTTTTTTTCCATATATTAGTATTAAAAACCGAAATAAAATATGGAAACCTTAAAAAATATCAAGGACCTAGTTGAAAAGATGTCGGTGGATACTCAAAAAGTTTATGACAAGGGTAATCGTAGCGCATCTATTAGAGCTAGAAAATATGCTCAGGAGATAAAACTCTTAATAGCATCCTATCGTAAGGAAATTTTAGAAGAAATGAAACGTCATGATGGAACAAATTAAACTATTCCTATTTGTATTGAGCTTAATATACTCATTACGATTTGTATTTGAATTTGTCATTAAATTGACTCAAGAAAATCCCGAACCAATGGATATAAGTAAAGTGAATCAAACTTTTTTATATTTTTCGGTATCGTATATTATAACATTTTTTTTAATTTAATATTGTGTTTGAAAGTATAAAATCATTAAGACCACATTTTCACTCATTGAGGGAAATTGAAGGCAACGTAAGTTTGGATATAAAGTTACCATTAACATGGAAACACGAAGAGATTATTAAACCTTATAGGTCGATTAAATTTAAAGTACAAGATAAGAACGAAAAGTTTACTTTAATGTCGTTAATATCTACGGGAACACAAGAAGGTTATGATGTTGTTTTTGCGTGTGCTTCTGAAATAATCAACCACAATAAAGAGGAAGAAGAGAAACAAAGATTATTTAATCAGAAAGTAAAAGAGCTACAGGAATTATTTAAAAAGGAATCATTAGATAAACTAAAAGATATTAATTTATTGACTCACTATGGACAAGAGATTGCAACAAGCCTCGGAGTGGTTATCGAAGGAAGTGACGAGGGATCAGTCGGAGATACAGAACCACAAGAATCAGACGATTCAGGACTTGAAGAAACTCGACAAAAATAAAATGTTTGTACCAAAACCAAAAAGTAAGGTATCTATCATAAGTAAACTACTTACGATATTAGGTTATGGAAAAAAAAGGTGATTTACTAAATCAATTGGCGTTAATATCAGATTTAATCGAAAATTTAAACGCGGATATAAAATCAAATACAATCATATTTGAAGTATCTAAAGTAGAGTTTGAAAGGATACTTGAAGTAATTGAAAAAAAATACAATAGACGAGGACAAAAAGTTAAAAATTCATTTACCATATCGATAGGTAAAATCGATGTGATTTTTAATACGAGTAATGCCTAAACAAATCACTTCTCTTAAATCCTTTGGATTCCAATAGAGAGTATAGTAATTTCCTTTGATGAGTGGTAACATCTTTAACGAATATAAAATTACCACGTTTCTTTTTTATTAAATCCTCCTTCACTAATTCAAAAAGTCTTTCGGCATCTGAGACGTTCTTATTTCCAAACATCTTCACATCATTTTCAATTTGAACAAAAAGATTTTTATTTAAGGTAAAAATTTGGGCGATTTCAGTTATTGGTAAAATTTTATTAATCACCTCATGGTAACGAATTCTTTTCTTAGTTGTATAATCGTATATTAATTCTTCTTGCCAATAGGGGATTATTTCTTTGATTCTAAATTTATCACCTTCAATCAGAGCCTCTTGATTCCTACCTAAACTATCTTTAACCCAAACCGCGGTTGCCCATCTATTATTAGGGAATATCAATGCTAGTTCAAATGTTAATTCTTGATTTCGTTTTCCACCTTGTGATTTGACAAAGGGAGGTTTACGTTCAGTTTTAAATTCTCTCCAATATTCATAAACGGTGGTCCTCTTCATACACCGATACAATATCTTTACTTTCTTTTTATTACAAAAAAGTACTATAAAATATTTTCCATTTTTCATAGAAGTTTAGTTATTAGGGAATAGACCCCATAAACTGACGCCATTCCAAGAGCAACCATAAAAACGATAGCCAATTTTTCATTTTTTATGATTTCCTTTTCCATACGTTCCCTCTCTTCTTTTTTCTTACATTTTGAACAAGCCATATTAAAATATAATCTTTTAATTTCTTTTTATCAATTTTTTTTTCTATATTTTTTAAATAGATAAAATGCTTAAATAATATTAAAATATGATTAGTTACATTGGAGGTAAAGCTAGAATTGGTAAATGGATTGTACCACAAATACCTACGGACATTGAGACATACGTAGAAGGTTTTTCAGGTATGTTTTGGGTCTTTTTTAATATGGACCTAACTAAGTTCCCTAATTTAAAAACGGTGGTCTACAATGACTACAATCGATTAAATGCGAACCTAATGAAATGGGCCCGTCAGTACGATGTATTATGGGATGAATTAGCGAAGTACCCATGCCAACAATTAGGTGTTGAAGATACGCCTCCTGAGTACGCTCAGATGTTTAATCAGTATCAAAAAGAAGTGTTCGATGATAACTTGGTTATTACCGATGAAAATAGTTTAGAAATTGCGGGTAAATATGTTTATGTATTAACTCAAGTATTCTCAGGGTCAAAACCTGAAACGGCGTCTTATACTGATTATAAAGGAAAATATCGTTGTAAAGTTCTTATCTTCATGGATAAGTTAAAGAACCCAAAATATCGTGAACATTTCGATAAGTTAACATTTGTTGAGAATATGGATTTTGAACAAGTGGTTGCGAAATATGACTCACCAACAACATATTTCTATATGGACCCACCATATTGGAAAACTGAGAACTACTATTCAAATCACGATTTCGATGTGAATGACCACATTAGATTGGCTAATTGTTTAAAAGGGATTGATGGTAAATTTAGTTTATCATATTATGATTTCCCTAAATTATCGGAATGGTTTCCTAAGGACCAATACAAATGGAATCAAAAAGATTTCGCAAAGGCAGCAGCTGCTAAGAAAGACGGAACCCAAAATATGGGGACCGAACTTTTAATAATGAACTACTAGTTCAGTATTTATTAAAAATTACATTATTATGGATACTATTTGGTATATAGTGAAGGTGATGCCTGGTAAAGAAAGATCACTTACCGAAGATTTCAATAAACAAATATCACAAGAGAAGATTAAAAATATAATTCGTTTTGTCTGTCCAACAGAAAAAGAGTTTGTTATTGTTAAAAATAAAAAAGTTTTAAGAGAGAAAGTACTTTATAGTGGTTATCTCTATTTTGAAACACCTACGAAGTTAGAAGATAGTGATTTAAAGACAATTGCTCATCTTCCTAATATTATGGGTATGATGGGTGATAAAACACCTGTTCTATTAAGAGACTCTGATATTAGACGTATTTTAAAAGATGATAGTTTAGACAATCATATTGAATCTAAACGTACAAAATATAGTTCAGGTGATAAAGTGATGGTTTCAGATGGTCCATTTAATGGATTTGAAGGTATCATATCAGAAATTAATGGTGAAAAAGTTTCAGTTGAAGTAAGAATTTTTGGTAGAAATACACCAGTTGAATTAACTTTAGCACAAATTGAAAAAGTTTAATGCCTCCAGAAGTTTTAATATACATTCAAACAGTAAAGAATTACTTCAAAACAAATATTGAAGCGAGAGAGTATTTCCTAAATGGAAATGATGAAGAATTATTTTTCAAACACTTATCTGAAATTTCACAAAAAAATTTTGAGAAGAATGGCGAAGTGATGTTAGACAAAGACCAATTCGAATTATTAAGAACAACAACCAAGGTTATTACGATTGCTGTCAAAGAAGATTTCCCTAAAGAACAGACGATTGACGAGAAAATTTTTCAAGACCTTGGAGGATTTGGTAAAATTTGTCTTAACTAACTTTATTATTAAAACAATTTAATTTATAATTTAAATATGTCAACATTATTACCAAAAGATTATCCGTTATATGAAACTGTCTATGGAAGTGAAATTCCAACAGAGCAATATTTTGTAATCTTATTCGATAAAATGCCGTCAAAATATGTCAATAATTTATTTTATGACCCAAAAGTTATTGATGAGGTTTTATTGAATGATGGATTCGAACAAGAGATTGAAATTTTCTCATCTAATAGAAGATATGATTTGTCTGCTCAGTCATTATATGTGAATAAAGTAAAACAAGTAATGGTTAGAGTCTATGGTAACACTAGTAAAGATAAGGACCCATTAATACAATTAGATTTCGCGTACAATATTAAGAATGGTAAATTAGATACACAATTCCCAATTGATAAATTAAAAGGATTTGAAAGATCTAAGAAAAAAGCAAACATTCAACTCGTAAAAAGTGAGATGGGTCACATGGATACGGAAGAATATGATTTATTTGTACCACCAATGGACTTAGAATTAAACTACGGTGAGAAGTTTGGTAAAGTACATAAAGTTATTGTCGATAAACTAAACGAGAATAACGGTAAAGGAATTATTCTTTTACATGGAGACCCTGGTACGGGAAAGACTTCATATATAAAATACTTAACCAGTTTAATTAAGGAGAAAGATATTCTTTTCATTCCACCATCAATGGCGGAGATGTTATCTGAACCGTCAATAATTCCATTCTTAATGGATCACAAAAATAGTATCTTAATCATTGAAGACGCTGAACGTGTTATATCGGATAGAGAGGGTAACGGTTCACCTGCGGGAGTTTCTAATATATTGAACCTTACAGACGGAATTTTAGGAGATTGCCTATCAATACAGATTGTTGCTACCTTCAATATGAAGAGGGAAAAAATAGACCAAGCACTCTTAAGAAAGGGTAGATTGATTGCCGAACATAAATTTGAAAAGTTAACAATTGACGACACAAATAAATTATTGAAATATTTAAATAAAGAACATATCTCAGAAGAGTCAATGTGTTTGGCTGACATCTATAATATTGATGTTGAAGTATATAAATCGAATAAAACAAGTAAAATAGGATTTTAAAATGGAAAATGTAACCTCAGATCAAGTAAAACAATTACAAGCGGAAGGAAAAAAGATATTAGTCGATTATTGGGCTAAATGGTGCGGACCTTGTAAAGCGTTAATACCAAGATTAGAATTATTAGAAGCACAATACCCAAATGTTAAATTTGTGAAGGTTGATGTTGATGAAAATATGGATTATGCGTTGGACTTAGGTATTCGTACCGTACCAACTGTAGTGGTATATAATGGTGAAACTGTAGTGAATCGTTCTATGGGGGCAAATCAAGACATTTTCTATAAAAATATTTTGGATTCATTATAATGAGAAATACAATTATAATTTTTACTTTAAGGGGTTGCTTTCATTGTAAAGTATTGAAGTCAAAATTAAACCAAGAAAATATTGGGTTTACTGAAATTGAAGTAAGCGACAATCAAAAAATATGGGACCAGGTTGTTGAACAAACTGGACATAACGTATTGCCTACCGTGTTTGTGAAGAAAGAGGGAACTGATGATGGACCTGTTTTTGTACCAAATCGGGACTTTAAAAACCAAGATGATTTGGTTGAAAAATTAAAAAACTACTTATAAAAAATAAAGGGATTAAAAAAATCCCTTTTTTTATGCGAGAACCTAAATAAAAAGTATTTATGTAAAAGACTTTACTTTTACATGGCATTACAACAGATTAATTGGTTACAGATAGATACGGCAAACGTTCCATCAGGTTCAGTTGTCGATTTAGGTTCGATTTCCAAACCTCTTCACGCAGTCTACGCCGAGAATTTGTTTGTTTCGGGAGTAGAATTAAGTGAATTCATTGGAGGTATTGGTGTTGAGGAATTAAATCTTTACACCGCATCACTTAAAGATGCTATTGAGTTAACTGGTTCAAATGTAACCATCATTGGTAATTTATTAGTAAAGGGTACCACCACATCGGTAAATTCAAATGTTGTCACGATAGGTGATAATGTAATTGAATTAAATGGTACTGAAGGTCTTTACGGAGGTTTATTAATTAAAGACCCAACCACCCCAAATCAAATATCAGGTTCTTTATTATGGGACACAACCAACGATAGATGGATTGCGGGTCCTCTTGGTTTTGAGGAACCAATCATATTACAATCAAATTTAGATAATTTATCGGGTTCATTAACTGACAGAATTGATAATATAACTGAAACAGTTAACGCAAGTAACATTTGGAACGAAACTGGTTCATTTTACGCCACTACGAACGATTTACAGGTTACAGGTTCAATGACAATCAAAGGAAATTTGAGAGTTGAGGGAACCACAACGTTAATTAAAAATGACGGAGCATTAAATTCATTAATTGTGTCAGGTGCAATGTCAGTAGTGAAGAATCAGTTCGCGTCGGCATCGATTTCAATAGAGAATTTGGGGGTTTTATCGGATAGGTTGAAAAATTCCATAATAGATTGTGGAGACGGGTTTTTCTAATTTAAAATAAAGTATTTATAATAAAACAATTAAAAAAAGAACATGGCACAAATAATTAAACACAGAAGAGGTAGTATAAGCCAACTTAAAGACGTTACAGCTAAGGTCGGTGAATTGGTGATGGCTACTGGTTCGATTAGTGATTTAAACGGTCCCTTTATCTTCATCGGTGAAACAGAAAACGCCGCTGGTGGATATAGAGCAGTTTCAAAATTATATTCAGGAAACGCCGCACCTACAATTTCAAACGTAGCATACGGTACAGTTTTAGATGGTACACCATTCTATGCTGCTGGTAATGAAACTTTATATATCTTATCTTCAGGAGGTAATACCGCGTTAGATTTAACAGGTAACATCGAAGGTAATACCATTTCAGGTGTTACAATTAATAATTTACAATCAACTAACGTAACGGCTTCGTTCTTTACAGGTTCTTTTGTGGGAGACGGTACTAATTTATTCAATATTCCGGCAAGTGGAGTTACAGGTTTAAATTTATCGAGAATTGCTACAGGAGCTTACACCGCGTCAATATCTGACCTTGGTGGATTCCAAGTTAATACTGACACATCAATTACCGGAGCATTAAATGTTGACGGTTCATTAGTAGTTACTGGGTCATCAACATTATCAGGTAACACATATACACAAGACATTCATGGTTTGGATGGTCAATATTTGATTTTACACTCGGATGATTATGTTCAGATGCAATATGATGGTCCAGGTGGTCCTAAATACCTATGGATAGATGAGAATGGAATATCTGCGGAAGGAAATACATCGGTAACAGGTTCTTTAAGTGTTAGTGGAGATACCTCATTAACGGGTTCGTTAATAGTATCAGCAGGTGCCGCGGTTATAGACCAAGGAGTTGTTTCACAAAATAGTAATGTAATTTTAACCAGCGGTTCAAACTTAATCATTCAAGATAGTGGTAATTTACAAGTTGCTGGAAACGTATCAATTACAGGTTCACAATATGTTGATAACGTAGTCTCAAGAACAGGAAATCAAAGTAACGCATTACATCTTAATGGTGGAACATTTAACGCTCCCGATGTTGAATTGACATCTGCGGGTGACATTTCATTATTCGCTGAAGGTGGTACAGTTAATGTAACAGGTTCAATGAGAGTTACAGGTGACATTATATTCAGTGGTAGTATCAATTTAGGTGATTACACAGGAGACACAATTAACTTCAACGGTGAAGTTAGTTCTTCTATTTTACCTCAAACAGGTTCATCATTTGATTTAGGTAGTTCAGGTCAAACATGGAATAACGTTTGGGCTGAAAATGCACACTTTACAAATATTTCATTAAACTCAATCGCTTTCGACGGTTTAACGGAAGGAAGAGTTGTTACAGTAGGTGAATCCGGATCATTGGTTGATTATTCAGGTTTCACATTCGATGGAGATAATTTATACTTATCAGGTGCATTAGAAGTAACTAACATTCAAGGTACGGGTTCCTTATATCTAAAACCTGATTTAAATGACTCAAGATTATTTGAAATTTATAACACTGCACCTTCAGATATACACTTCAAAGGTAATGCCTCATATAATTTCTTCGGTGATGACACTAACTACTTAAAAATTGACAATACCATTTCAAAAATTAGTATTGAATCTTCGGGTGGTGTCGATATTATTACAAGTGGTTCATTAGAATTAAAAACCGAAGATGGAAACAATATTTGGGTTAGTTCAAGTAGTACTTTAAATTTGGATTCTTCGGGTGATATAAACCTAAGATCTGGTGATGATATTAGAATGTATTCTGACGATATATTCTCATTAAGAAACTATAGTTTAGATGAATCAATTGAATTAATAACCAAATATGATAGTGGTGATGAAAAAACAATGTCATTTGACGTTAATGGTAATTTAACAATACCAGGTGGATTTACAGGTAGTTTTGCGAACTTATCAAGTGGAGCAACAATATCAGGTTCAGTAAATGTAAGTGGTAGTGCTTCAATTACGGGTTCTTTAATTGTGTCAGACGCTTCAGGAGTGTTTAATTCTTCGTTAATTGCTGACAACAGTAATTTAACATTAGATAATGGTTCAAATATTGAAATGAATCAAGGTCATGTTTATTTTAACGAGGGATGTGGTGACATTTATTATAATACTGGAAACGATAGATTAACAATTTATAATGATTGTGGTGGTATTAAATTAGATAGTACTACGTACACATCAAATAACATGTATTTTGATGATGGTAACACATTATATACAAACAATATTTCAGGTTACGAATTAGGAAATTTAAACCTAATGGCTGAAGGTGGAATTTATTTATACAGTGATGATGATAGAATTATCGAGCTTAATGTTAGTAATGACGAAAATGGTAGTAACTACCTGAAAGTACGTCATGAAGGAGTAGAATTCTCAACTTATGATTTTACTTCAGATTTAACTCACAAAGTATTATTAGATAATACAGGTAGTTTAAAACTTGAAAACGTATCATTAGCATTAACTGGTAGTTTAGGACTTAGTGGTTCATTGGATGTTTATGGTCCGGCACACATTCACAACGATTTATATGTTTCAGGTAACTTAGCTATCTTAGGTTCAGGTAGTATCGTTCATATTTCAGCTTCTCAAGTTGATATTGGAACAAATATTCTTAACTTAAACACATATGCCCCATTCGAAAGATTCGCAGGTCTTTCAGTATACGACTCAGGTTCAAATGCTGGCGTTACAGGATCATTGTTATGGGATTCACAGAATGATGTTTGGATTTACTCGAATCCTTCAGGTTCAAATTACGCATCTGCTCGTCTAATCTCAGGTCCACTTAATACAGGTTCTTTAGGTGATGAAACAGGTTTAACAAACGGACACTTCCCAATTGCCACAGGTGATGACCATATCTCTGATAGTTTATTAACTTATCAAGGTACAACATTAGCATTAAACACTAACAAATTCACAGTTGATTCTGAAACAGGAGATACTTTAATTAACGGAAACTTTACAATTGAAGGTGTAGGTGGAGTTGACAATGGAAACTATTCTTCATATATTGTATTTAGAAATGATGATGATGTTTTAGGTTTCGTTGGTACTAGTGATACAGGAAATGTAACCGATAGATTATTAGGATATAACTCTTCTACGGGAGTCTTAGAGTTCTCAAGTTTAATTGACGGAGGAACATATTAATAAATAAAATAAGGGGAGCAAGTCTCCCCTTTTTAAACACATAAAAATGGCAATAAGGTTTAGTAATGGTTTTGGTATAGGTGGATCAAATAATGGAGGAGGTGGTAATAACCCAACTCCAACACCTACAGCCACATCAGGTCCATTATCACAATTTAGTCCTAATGGGTCAATTGGTCCAAATGGTTTAATTACATGGTTAGATTATACAACAGGTATTAACGCAAGTAACAATATAATAGATTTATCACCATTCAATAATGAATTTACATACTCAGGTTCTAATCCTTGGAGCAATGGTGTAACTGGTTATACATTTACTGGTGGAGGCACTAGTTTCGCACAAGCAACATCCGTAACACAATATAACCAAATTTTAAATTCATTTACGATTGAAATGTGGGTTAAAATACCGTCAATACCTGCTACTATGTCATTATTGGCTGCTGGTGGTAATAACAGTGGTGGATGGGCGTTAAGAATGGATAATAGCGGAACAGCATTAAACTTTGTTAAATATAATGTTTCGGATCAAACCGTTTATTTAAATTCTCAATTCCAAAATGATACTTGGTATCACATTGTTGTGGCACAAGGAGGAACATCATTAACTTATATGGTTAATGGTGAGATAGTTGGAGCAAGTAACTCAGGTGCTAATAACAATCTTAGTATTCCTAATGGTACGGTGAACATTTCAAAAGATTTCTACACTGATACTAACGTAGGATTAGTTCTTGGTTCACTTAAAGTTTATGATTACTGTAGAATAAGTTCCGATATTACCGATGATTTCAATAGTAGTAAAGGAGGTTATGGATTCGTTGTTCCAACGGCAACACCTACATCTACAGAATCGTTACCAACAGGAACACCAGAACCAACACCTACAGGAACCAACGAACCAACTCCAACTCCGTCATCAACACCTAATCATGGATTCCAATATACATTAATTGATAGAACTAATATAACAGGTCCGTTCGGAACCGAATCTAGTTTGGCTTGTGAAGGTTTAACTTGTTTAGGAGAAGAAACTTGTACTATAAGTGGTTCTTCTAATCTTTATTTCGATAATGAAAATATAAGTGTTGGTGATTACGCTTATCTTGGGGCAAATTCAAATGTTGCAGCTGCAATAACAGATGGTTATTATATTCTTTCTGATGGTGGACTTATAGCACCTTACGTATTTGAATTCGTGTCAAATCAAGTTGCTTCAATATTAACTTGCCCTTCACCAACTAACCCACCAACTGCCACCGCAACTCAAGTGTTACCAACAGGAACACCAGAACCAACACCGACATCTACACTCGTAACGTCAACATTGGAAATCCAAGTTCCTACAGGTACTCCATACATACGTTTTAACAATGTAATATATAATTCAACAACAACAATTACAGTTAATAAGGATCAATTGTATGAGATTTATACCGCAAATGCTGACGGTAATTTCTTGTATTGGTCTGGAACTAATGTTAATTTACCGGCACCAAATGCTCAATTCACATATGCTGCGGTAACGGGAAGTACAGGTATATTACAAGTAAATTATAATAACCAACCTACAGGAACACCATCACCAACATCAGCACCTACAGGAACACCAGTTCCAACGGCAACAAGTACACCAGCACCTACTGGAACTCCAAATCCAACGGGAACAAGTACTCCAATACCGACATCAACATCGGCACCTAACCCAACACCTACCGCAACAAGTGCTTCAGCACCAATGATGGTTACAATTTATGAGTCAGGTTCAAATGTTGTTATGTCAGCATCTGGAACGGTTGACCTTAGTGGTTTAACACTTGTAACATCAGGAGGTGGGCCAAATGGTGGAGGAGGTTTAGGTATCGGTACTGCAACATTTATATGTGGATCTAATGGAACATATTTTGACACATATAGTGGATTCACATCAACACCAACTAATTTTGGAAGTGGTTCCGGATTGGGAAGTAATTCAAGTATCGGACAAGTGTTTGGTGTTATAGTGGACGGAGCACCACCATACTTATTGGTTGTACCAACAGGTTATACTTCAGGTGTGAATATTTCAAGTACACAAACATTTAATAATACATCATTATCAACATTAGGTTTAACTAACGGAACATATACATATACTTGGTCGGGAGGTTCAATTGATGTTGTGGTAGGTGGAACACCTGGTCCAACAGGAACTCCGTCACCAACAAGTGGTGGTGCGGGATGGAATTTCTATGATACAGCAGGAACAGTAATCACAAACCCACCATTATCAGATGGACAGGTATTAATGTACACTAACGCTGGAGGACCACCAACATCTACTTATAACCCAAATAATGGTGCATCACAATATATTTTGTTTTACAAAAAGGATAGTGCGGGTACAGACTACACAACACAATTTACAAATTTACAAACGAATGGTGGCACAATAAACGTTACTCAAAATGGTAATACTGCAACATATGTAGGTGGTAGTGGAGTGTTTAATTTTGATCCAGCAGGGTTCTTAGTTATACCGACAGCAATACAAACTGTAACGGTAGCAAGTCCATTCACATTTGGTGATACAATAACATTAACATTCTCTTAATAAAAATATAAAAACAAAAAATGGGAGTAATATTTGAAAACGGATTTTTTACACAACCAAATGACCAGTCATTTACATTTACATTAACGTCAGATTCTTTTGACCAAAATGGTTATTACGGTTCTGTTTGTGACACACCACAGGGTGAGTTAATTAATTTTACTGGTATTACAATTACTGACCATGGAGATTCTTATTGCGGTATCAACGCAGAATTAAGTGGTAGTAGCCTCACTGAAATCATAAACCTATGGACATCAGCGGGAATTACTGGAACTAGTCAGGGTTACATGTTTAACGTTACATGGGGACCTGGTAGTACAATACAAAACGGTGTTGTAAAAGTTGGATTTTATGTAGGTAATGATAATAATAATATAAGAATTTGTCCAATTGATGAATCTGACGTTGATTATTTAACTAATGGAGGTGCGGGTAGTACATCGTCAATAAATGGAACATTTAATTTCCCTGCTACATTCACATTAATAACACCACAAATTAATAAGGGTGGTTGGTGTTAATATAATTTATGATATTTCATAGACAAGCACATACAAGAGGTAATCCGACGGCAGATTGGATTACCTCTTTTCGTACATTCTATTTCCCACCTTACTTAGATAAGACTTACACAAATTTCAGTGATTTAGAAACTATCAATGATGATAGAACACAACCAGGTGGTCATGTTCCTGAACACTTACATAAGAACATGGAAATCTTTGGTTATGTGGTTGAAGGATTGTGTCGTCACACCGATAGTCATGGTAATGTTGTCGATGTTCCCGCAGGTGCCGTACAAAGAATGAGTGCAGGTAACGGAATTAAACACACGGAAGGAAATGCGTCAGATAAACCTAATCGTTATTTACAAATTTGGATTAGACCAAACGTTTTCAACACTGAACCAAGACATGATTGGTATCAATTCACAAGAGAAGATAAATTAAATAAATTCTGTAACATCACAGAGAAATTACCAATCAAACAAGACGCAAGATTACTTGCCGGAATTTTTACACAAGATTTTACATTCGATTTAAACCCAAATAGAAATTACTATCTATACGTTGTATCCGGAACTTCAACAACCAACGATATTCTTTTGATTGAAGGGGACGGTTTAAGTTTTACACAAGAAGAAAAAATTAGTATCGTTACTAATAATGAAACAGAAATCATTCTGTTTGATTTGGTTTAGAAAAAACCTCAATTAACCATTTATTTAATCCGAAATTCTGAGTATTTATAGAAAGACTTAAATAAGTCTTATTAACCGTGGTATATACCACAATCGATTGAGGGAACCATATATATGGCACAAATAGTTAAACTGCGTAGGAGCGCTGTATCCGGTCAAAAACCAACAAACAGCAATTTACAGTTAGGGGAATTGGCATTGAATACTACCGATGGTAAAGTATTCATGGCTGTGTCAGGTTCAGGTGGACCCTCAGTACAAGAGTTATTAGTTACAAACACGGTTAATACAGGTTCTATCCATCTTACGGATAACATAACCGCTTCATTTTTTACAGGTTCTTTTAATGGTGATGGTACAGGTTTATATAATGTACCTGCAAGTGGTGTTACAGGATTAAGTTTATATCAAATTATAAGTGGTTCTGTATCAGCATCGATAGCACCTGATTTAGGTTTTCAAATTAATACCGATACTGCTATAACAGGTACGTTATCTGTTAGTGGTGATTTATTCGCAACATCATCACACGCAATTAGTGCATCATATGCTGCGAACGCTGTTATCGTTTCAGGACAAACAAGAACACATGTTGTTAATGCTCCACAAGCAACATGGACATTTAATCACAACTTAGGTTACAAATATCCTGCAATTAATGTTTTTGACATTAATGATAATGTTATTGTTCCACAAGAAATTAATGTTGTTGATAGTAACACATTGGTTGTTTATTTCAGTTCACCTCAAAGAGGTACAGTAATAGCAACTGTTGGTGGTAATGGTTCTTCAGGTACTTCTGGTTCAAGTGGTTCTTCAGGTACTTCTGGTTCAAGTGGTACGAGTGGGTCATCAGGTACTTCTGGTACTTCGGGTAGTAGTGGAACATCAGGTTCTAGTGGTACTTCAGGTAGTTCAGGTTCTAGTGGAACTTCAGGGACCTCAGGAACTAGTGGCACATCAGGATCAAGTGGGTCATCAGGTACTTCTGGTACGAGTGGAAGTAGTGGTAGTAGTGGTACGAGTGGAACATCAGGTAGTTCAGGAACAAGCGGAACTTCTGGTACATCAGGTACCTCGGGTACAAGTGGAAGTAGTGGAAGTAGCGGCACGTCAGGAACATCAGGTAGTTCAGGGACAAGTGGAAGTTCGGGCTCTTCGGGAACTAGTGGGTCATCGGGTACAAGTGGAACATCGGGGTCTAGTGGTACGTCAGGAACCTCAGGTAGTAGTGGTACGTCAGGAACTTCAGGTTCTAGCGGAACCTCTGGTACTTCAGGAACATCAATTTCATTAGATGGTGTTGTAAACAAAGTTCTGAAATTTAATTCTGTAACTGGAGTAACAAATTCAAGTATTAGTGATAATGGTTCTTTAGTTACAGTTAATAATGAAACAACAATTTCAGGGTCATTAAATTTAACAGGAGACGTTAATATTGTTGACGGAACAATAAAAAATAAAACCTCAAACATCATATCAGGAAGTAACAGTGTGTTAGCAACAAACACCGGTTCTTACACTTCAGCCTTTTTCAATTACACCATATTTGATGAAACAAATGCAAGGGCAGGTATAATTGCTTGTGTTTGGAATGACATGTCGATAAACTTCAATGAAACAACAACAACCGACATTGGTGACACGAGTGATGCGGTTTTTAACATAACATTATCCAATGAAGGACACATTGAATTAAAAGTGGACGCAACGGCTAATTGGACATTTAAAACAATGGCAACATTTTTATAAATAAATGAAAACACTTATGAAACATCGAATATTTATTAAAGACTTGATGTTGTAAAAATATAAAAAAATAAAAAAAGAAAATGGCTAATCAATTTATAATAAAAAACGGTCTCATTGTTGACCAAGGTGGTGCAATAATCACGGGATCATCTCAGATTTCTGGATCACTCAGTATAACTGGTTCATTAAACGTTTCAGGTAGTCAAACTGTTAGCGGTGATTTAAATGTTGAAGGTAACATTGTTGCTCAACAATATATTGTATCATCGTCCGTAAGTTATATAACTGAGTCGTTTTCTTCTGGTTCACATAAGTTTGGTGACAGTATAGATGATAAACATTCTGTAACTGGTTCATTAGACATTAGTGGATCATTATTAATTAACGGTACATCATATACCGCAGCAACATCAGGAACTTCAGGAACATCAGGTAGTAGTGGAACTTCAGGAACATCGGGTTCATCGGGAACTTCAGGTTCTAGTGGATCAAGTGGAACTGCCGGTTCTAGTGGTACTTCAGGAACTGCCGGTTCTAGTGGTACTTCTGGTACATCGGGTTCTAGTGGTTCAAGTGGAACGTCAGGTTCTTCAGGAACTTCAGGAACTGCGGGTACATCAGGAACGGCTGGTACATCAGGAAGTAGTGGTTCTAGTGGTTCATCTGGAAGTTCAGGTTCATCAGGAACAAGTGGAACATCAGGAAGTTCAGGTACATCGGGTTCTAGTGGGTCGTCAGGAACGTCAGGTTCTAGTGGTACTTCAGGAACTGCAGGTACAAGTGGAACTTCAGGTACTTCTGGTTCAAGTGGTACGAGTGGTAGTTCAGGTTCTAGCGGAACATCGGGTTCTAGTGGAACATCGGGTTCTAGTGGTACGAGTGGTAGTTCAGGTTCTAGTGGATCTTCTGGTTCATCAGGGTCAAGTGGAACCTCTGGTACATCAGGTTCTAGTGGTACATCAGGTTCTTCGGGAACTGCTGGTACATCAGGAAGTTCTGGTTCAAGTGGTTCTTCAGGAACAGCCGGTACTTCAGGTTCTTCAGGAACAAGTGGAACGTCAGGTTCTTCAGGTTCTTCAGGGTCAAGCGGAACTGCCGGTACGTCAGGAACATCAGGTTCTTCAGGTTCTTCAGGGTCAAGTGGTACAGCAGGTACGTCTGGTACTTCAGGAACCAGTGGCTCATCAGGTAGTTCAGGTTCATCAGGAACAGCTGGTACTTCAGGTACTTCAGGTACAAGCGGTTCATCAGGAACTTCAGAGGTTTATAAAACAACTTCAACAGATTCATTCACTTTAGGTCAAGGAGGTTCATTAACAGTACCAAGTGGTTTAAGTTATACCGTTGGTCAATCAATTATAATAGCGTACGACGTAAATAACTACCAAGAATCGGATGTAGTATCATATAGTGGAACTACTTTAACGTTTACCGCACCTGATGCGAACGGTACTATTGGTAGTGGTACATACTCATCGTGGACAATCAACTTAGATGGTGCTACAGGTGCTGATGGTTCATCAGGTACTTCAGGTTCATCAGGAACGAGTGGTACAAGTGGTTCTAGTGGATCTTCAGGTTCATCAGGAACAGCTGGTACTTCAGGTACATCAGGTTCTAGTGGTTCTTCAGGTTCTAGTGGAACGGCTGGTACTTCAGGTTCTTCAGGAACAAGCGGAAGTTCTGGTTCAAGTGGTTCATCAGGAACTGCAGGTACAAGTGGAACATCAGGAAGTTCAGGTACATCGGGTTCTTCAGGAAGTAGTGGTTCTTCTGGAACTAGTGGAACGTCAGGTTCTTCAGGTTCAAGTGGAAGTTCAGGAACTTCAGGAACGAGTGGTAGCTCAGGTTCTAGTGGAACGGCGGGAACATCGGGAAGTTCGGGAACAAGTGGTTCTTCAGGTTCTAGCGGAACAGCTGGTACATCAGGAACTGCTGGTACATCAGGTTCTAGTGGTTCTTCAGGAAGTAGTGGAACAGCGGGTACTTCAGGAACATCTGGTTCAAGTGGTTCATCAGGTTCTTCAGGTACATCAGGAACTGCTGGTACATCAGGTTCTAGTGGGTCTAGTGGTTCATCAGGAACAGCCGGTACCTCAGGAACATCAGGTACTTCAGAGGTTTATAAAACAACATCAACCGATACATTTACATTAGGTAATTCAGGTTCATTAACGGTTCCAGCAGGGTTAAGCTACTCAGTTGGTCAATCAATTATCGTAGCATATGACGGATTTAATCATCAAGAATGTCAGGTTTTAGGTTATAGTGGAACAACATTAACATTTAGTGAACCTTATCCAAATGGAATTGAAGGTTCAGGAACATATAGTTCATGGATAATTAACTTGGATGGTACGACGGGTGCTGACGGTTCTTCAGGTACATCAGGAACATCAGGAACATCGGGTTCTAGTGGTTCAAGTGGTTCATCAGGAACAAGTGGAACCTCAGGTTCTTCAGGTTCTAGTGGAACGGCGGGAACATCGGGAACTTCTGGTACATCAGGTTCATCAGGTTCTTCAGGAAGTAGTGGTACTGCAGGAACAAGCGGAACTTCTGGTACATCAGGTAGTTCAGGAAGTTCAGGTTCTAGCGGAACAGCGGGAACATCGGGTTCTAGTGGTTCAAGTGGTTCATCAGGAACTGCAGGTACAAGTGGAACTTCAGGTAGCTCAGGTTCAAGTGGTTCATCAGGAACTAGTGGTTCATCAGGTACTTCAGGTTCTTCTGGAACTTCAGGTAGTAGTGGAAGTTCAGGTACAGCCGGTACTTCAGGAAGTTCAGGTTCAAGTGGAACATCAGGGTCTAGTGGTTCTTCAGGTTCTAGTGGAACGGCGGGTACATCAGGTACTAGTGGTAGTTCAGGTTCTTCAGGTTCTAGCGGAACAGCGGGAACATCGGGTTCTAGTGGTTCAAGTGGTTCATCGGGAACTGCAGGTACAAGTGGAACTTCAGGTTCTTCAGGGTCAAGTGGTTCATCAGGAACAGCTGGTACTTCAGGAACATCAGGAACATCAGAAGTTTATAAAACAACTTCAAGTACTTCATTTACATTAGGTAATTCAGGTAGTTTAACAGTTCCTGCGGGATTAAGTTACTCAGTTGGACAATCAATCATAATAGCATATGATGTTAACAATTACCAAGAATCGGATGTGGTATCATATAGTGGTACAACATTAACATTCACAGCACCTGATGCTAATGGAACAATTGGTAGTGGTACATATAGTTCATGGGTAATCAACTTAGATGGAGCAACGGGTGCTGATGGTACAAGTGGAACATCAGGTACTTCAGGTACTTCAGGTAGCTCAGGTTCAAGTGGTTCTAGCGGTACTTCAGGAACATCTGGTTCAAGTGGTTCATCAGGTTCTTCAGGTACATCAGGAACTGCTGGTACATCAGGTTCTAGTGGTTCTTCAGGAAGTAGTGGAACGGCGGGTACTTCAGGAACATCTGGTTCAAGTGGTTCATCAGGATCAAGCGGAACTGCTGGTACGTCAGGAACAAGTGGTACTTCAGGAAGTTCAGGAACATCAGGAAGTAGTGGAACAAGCGGTTCATCAGGAACAGCTGGTACATCAGGTAGTTCAGGTAGTACTACTGTAGGCGCGTATAACTCATTAACAGTAACTACACCATCAACAACATGGTCATTTCAACACGATTTAGGAGCGAAATATCCTGTAGTACAAGTTTACGATACTAATGGATTTGTTATCATACCACAGACAATTAAAGCAATTGACTTATATAATATTGAAGTAACATTCCCATCACCGGTGGCAGGTTTAGTAGCCGTAACACTTGGTGAAGGTGGTGGTGGTTCATCGGGAACTTCGGGTTCTTCAGGAACATCAGGTAGTTCGGGAACGGCAGGGTCTAGTGGTTCTTCAGGAACTTCAGGTTCAAGCGGTTCATCGGGTACTAGCGGTTCTGCGGGAACAAGTGGAACGGCTGGTACTTCAGGAACATCAGGTTCTTCAGGTACATCAGGTACTTCAGGTTCAAGTGGTTCTTCAGGAACTGCGGGTTCAAGTGGTACATCTGGTTCAAGCGGTACTGCGGGTACTTCAGGTAGCTCAGGTTCATCTGGTACAAGCGGTACTTCAGGTAGCTCAGGTTCATCTGGTACAAGTGGAACTTCAGGAAGTTCAGGTTCTTCAGGGTCAAGTGGTACTTCGGGAAGCTCAGGTTCTTCAGGTTCTTCAGGAACATCAGGAAGCTCAGGTTCAAGTGGTTCATCAGGAACAAGTGGAACTTCAGGTAGTTCTGGAACATCAGGAACATCAGGAAGTAGTGGTTCATCGGGTTCTAGTGGTTCTTCAGGAACAGCTGGTACTTCAGGTAGCTCAGGTACTTCAGGTTCTAACGGTTCAAGTGGAACAAGTGGTAGCTCAGGTTCTTCAGGAACAGCCGGTACCTCAGGTTCTAACGGTTCATCAGGTACATCAGGTTTAATAACGTTAGCGGGAACAACAGATAACGGTATCATAACACTTAATGGAAGTACACCAAACGGTACAGTCGAATCTAATTTAACATTTGATGGTTCAACATTAGGAATAACAGGTGACATCTTGATGAATTCTAAAGTTGGTTTCAAGGCAACAAGAATAACAGGAGTAACAGGAACTTCATCAATGTTTATCTTAACAGGATTCGATGGTGTTGTGATGGATTACTTAGCGAAGAGTGGTTCTAACATGAGAGCAGGTACATTAGTTGCGATTTGGAACGGTACCACATCAAATTTAACTGAAACAACAACAACTGACTTAGGTAACACATCAGCAATCACATTTAATGTGTCAAATGCGGGAACAATAAGTGTAAGTGCGTCGTCAGGAACATGGACAATTACAGCTACAGTTAGAGCATTGAGTAGTTAAGAGTAAAATAAAAAATAAACAAAAAGGGGGAATTTTATCCCCCTTTTTTATTTTATAATAAACCGTTTAATATTTATAATAACACATTAGTGGAAATGAAACTAATCAATTATGGCAAACGAATTTAGAGTCAAAAATGGCCTCGTAGTCTCGGGGTCTGCGGAAATCCAAAACGATTTAATCGTTCAAGGTACAATAACAGCAAAAGAAATACATACAAGTTTAGTTACTTCGTCTGTTATTTTTGAGTCAGGTTCAACCAGATTTGGTAACACTAATGATGATACACATCAATTTACAGGTAGTTTAAAAATATCGGGGTCATTAATTCTTAATGATACCAATTTCTCAGCATTTACATCAGGAACAAGTGGGACTAGTGGTACATCAGGTTCTAACGGTTCAAGTGGAACAAGTGGAACATCAGGTAGTTCAGGTTCTAGTGGTTCTAGTGGTACATCAGGTTCTAGTGGTACAAGAGGAACTTCAGGAACTAGTGGTACTTCAGGTATAAATGGTACCTCGGGAACGTCAGGTTCGGGCGGTAGTAGTGGTACATCAGGAACATCTGGTTCTAATGGATCATCGGGTACTTCAGGAACATCAGGAAGTAGTGGTAGTTCAGGAACATCAGGTTCTAACGGCTCATCAGGAACAAGTGGAACAAGTGGTACGTCAGGTAGTTCAGGTAGTTCAGGAACGAGCGGAACCTCAGGTACTTCAGGTACTGCGGGTTCATCTGGAACATCGGGTTCATCGGGCAGTAGCGGTTCAAGTGGTTCTTCAGGAACTGCTGGTACAAGTGGAACATCGGGTTCCAGTGGTTCTTCAGGTGTTAATGGTTCGTCGGGTACTTCAGGTACATCGGGAACTGCTGGTTCTTCAGGAACGTCAGGTAGTTCAGGTTCTTCAGGAACAAGTGGGTCGTCGGGAAGTAGTGGAACTGCGGGAACATCGGGAAGTGCGGGTAGTTCAGGCTCATCAGGGACATCAGGTAGTTCAGGTTCTTCAGGTACATCGGGAAGTAGCGGTAGTAGTGGAACTTCAGGTAGTTCTGGTTCTAGTGGTACAAGAGGAACATCAGGAACCTCAGGTTCTTCGGGTTCTAATGGTAGCTCAGGAACTTCGGGAAGTAGTGGTAGCTCAGGATCGTCGGGTACAAGTGGAAGTAGTGGTAGCTCGGGTTCTTCAGGAACTGCGGGATCATCAGGTTCTTCGGGAACGTCAGGTTCAAGCGGAAGTTCAGGAACAAGTGGTACATCAGGTTCTAGCGGTTCGTCAGGATTAAGTGGTACATCAGGTTCTTCAGGAAGTAGTGGAACATCAGGTTCAAGTGGAAGTAGTGGTACATCGGGTAGTAGTGGTTCTTCAGGTACTGCGGGTACTTCTGGTTTTAGCGGTACTTCAGGTACATCAGGTAGTTCAGGAACGAGTGGAAGTAGTGGTAGTTCAGGTTCTTCGGGTACATCAGGTAGTTCAGGTAGTTCAGGAACGAGCGGAACCTCAGGTTCAAGTGGAAGTAGCGGTTCAAGCGGAAGTAGCGGAACCTCAGGAATAAATGGTGCTACAGGTTCATCAGGAACAAGTGGTTCTAGTGGAACATCAGTGAGTGTTTCGGGGACAAATAATACTGTAGTTAAATTTACAAGTGCCAGTACTATTGGTAATTCACAAATTTTTGATAATGGAACTAACATTGGTATATTCACCTCATCACCAACGGGATCTGCGGCAACTAATCTCGTTCAAATAGCAGGTGGAAGTGCCGTATTAAGAATTGGACCACAATTTGCCACGAATGATAGAGATTATATTGAATTAATAGCTAACGGAACAAACACACAAATTGTAAGTCCAAACGAAACATTTACATTACAAAATTTGGCAGGTACAATTGTGTTACAAACCGCTACCACACATGTGACAGGTGCACTTGGAGTGGGTACTGCCACACCAACAACTGTTGGTTTAATTAGAGCTACGAATGATGTGATAGCTTATTTCGGTTCAGATAGTAGATTAAAAAATAATGTCGAAATTATCACAGGTTCGTTAGATATTTTATCAAAAATTAACGGATACAGATTTGATTGGATACCTATGGATGGTATTCATGAAAATGAAGGTAGAGATGTTGGTGTTATTGCCCAGGAAATTGAATCGGTTTTACCTGAGTTAGTTACAACAAGAGATAATGGATTTAAGGCTGTTAAATATGAAAAAATAGTGGCCTTATTAATCCAAACAAATAAAGAATTATTAAAACGTATTGAAGCTCTTGAAGAAAAATTAAAATAACATTTAATAACGCTTTAATATACTATAAATTATTATTACTTTAATTAATCATAAAGTAAAAATTGGAGTATTTATATAAAAACTAGTTAACAACTATGGGACAATTACCTGCAACAGGAACCGAAATAAGTATGGGTAGAATTTCACAAGCGCTAGGTTTGACAGGTGCCCCTACTGCAGGTTCGAATATTGGACTTAACGCCACTTTAGGTACGGGTCGAAATAGAGCTACAACAGTTATATCAAGTATTGCTAGTGGATCTCAAACAGAAGAAGGTGCTTCTTTCGGAGGTTTAACTTCACCAAATAACTACTAATCATTTACAGTTTTATAAGTTTTTTATATATTGGGTATTATACTCATGAACTTAGAATATAAAAAACATACTTCACAATACGAATTAGAATATCTTATTTGGTCAGGTATTGAATTTGATAGAGACAAACTTATCAAATTTATAAAAAAACTCAAATTACTGAGATTTTTATCGTTTTTCTCCAAATCCAAAAGAGAGGAATATAAGATTTACAAATCCATATTAGAATCTCATAATCCACAAAAAATCCAAGGTTTATTAACCAATGACGAACACATTAGTAGATTATCATTAATCGAAAAGTGGTCAAGAATTGGTGCGATTGAAATTGTAGTTGGAGGAACGTTTTCAAAAAACACGTATGAGACAGTTAGTAATCTACCAATCAGTGATTACCAACAATTTACAAAAAGAGTTCAGGAATTAATCGCGCTTTCAAATAATTTCACAAGCCAAGATTACCACTCAAAAACAGAATTACCAGGAACATGAAAAAAACAATATTCAACAGTAGCTTATGGGAGGGAAAACCAACCAAACTTTCAATCTTAGTACCAACAAGAGACATGGTACATTCACACTTTTCATATTGTCTTGCTCAATTAATGAAAACAACACAAATGAATGGGATTGATACCTATTTGTTCTATAACTCCAGTACTATTCTGTTAAATCAACGAGAGACATTAATTGAGAAGGCTAAAGAAGTTAAATCTGATTACGTTTTGTGGTTAGATAGTGATATGATGTTTCCTGACACCACAGCATTAAGACTTCTATCACATAATAAAGATATAGTGTCGTGTAACTATATGAAACGTTCTAAACCAATGAATACAGTTGCTTACACTGATGTTAATGATTGGGATAGTTGGGTACCACTCAGACCACAAGATGATTTGGTGGAAGTGGAAGGTATTGGTATGGGTTGTATGTTAATGAAGACATCAGTTTTTTCTAAATTAGAAAAACCATATTTTGAATTTGTTTATAAAGATAATAGTTGGCACGGAGAGGACTTTGAATTACAAAGAAAATTAAGAGAAATAGGATATAAAATTTATGTTGACACAGTTTTAAGTATGGATATTAAACATATCGGACTTTATGGTTATGGTGTTAACTTTAACGGATCAAATAATGAATAAAATAGGATTTGGAATTTTCTGCTTCGGAGATGAGTTTTATTTTAATGGAACTCTCGATAAAATAAAAAACATTTTGGATAATGGTTATCATTGTCACATATTGACTGACAATGTTGAATTTTTTAACACAAAATATTCATCGTCATTTTTACACATACATCATTACCATAGAGATTGTAAGTCGTACTCAGATAAAATAATTTTAGTTAAGAAAATATTAAAACATAATGACATCTGTATCATTTTAGATGCGGATTCTAAAATCGACGATAATAATATTTTTCAAGACTTAAAAAATTACAATTTTAAAAGTGGAGTGAGTTATATTTCAACACTTATTAAACATCCATGTAAAAAGAATTACGTTGAAGAATTTGATTTGTATGGTGATGAGTGGAGACCATATACAAATTACGCCAGAACAAAATTCCCACCATTTAATAGAATGGAAACCATATGGGAATACTTTTTAGTCTTTAACAAATTTGGTTTTAACGATAAAGTTTTTTATATTGAATATGAGAAGTTACAAATTGCGAAAGAGTACTCTGATATTCAGAAAAAAGATGTAACAATAGGTGCTGGTGAAGGAATGTCAATTATGGTTAGTGCTAAGATTTCAGACACACCAATTCAACGAGACGAAGAACTCTATGAATTATTAAAAAATAGATTAATACCAATAAGTAAAAATCATCCAACTAAATGATTACGAATCAAGACTTTATAAAAGAAAGAATCACCACTAATAATGGTGACGATGTACCTTATAGATGGACACACGGAGCAACTAAAGAACATTTGGGTGATGGTATGGTCGTTTATTCAATCGTACAACACATGAGAGCGAAGAGTTGTCTTTGTATTGGTTCGGGTGGTGGATTCATACCTCGTATTATCACACAAGCAAGATTAGATTTACACAAACAAGGTATATTCGAAGGTAATGACAACTTAAGTTGGGGAGATATTGGGGTAACCTATCTGGTTGACGCTTGTAATGGGGTAGGAGGACCTAACGACCTCGAGGATGAGAATTCATATTACCGATACACATTTCACCCCAGATTGATTAAATCGACCTCAGAAGAGGCCTATTATAATTTCTTTGTTATTCAGGATATTAAGTTAGATTTAATCTTCATAGATGGTGACCATTCATATGAAGGAATTAAAAAAGATTTTGAGTTATATTCAAACTTATTAACTGATAACGGTATAATAATTATACATGATACAGATGGCAACTATGAAGAATCCATCATTATTTCCGAAGATGCAAAGAAAGACTACCATCGATTCGACGGACCTTCTAAATTTATTAAAGAATTAGAAAAAAATCCCGACTATAATTTGATTAATCTACATAATTTTCGTATATTACCAACAAAGCCGTCCTCTAGTGGGATTACATTGGTAAATAAGAAAAAATGATTAGATTAGTTTCAGTTATTGGTCATGGGAAAGAACTTATCCCACATTTTATTAAACATTACTCCGACTATGTCGATGAGATTCAATTTGTTATATATGAAACTGAACTATATAACAATTTAACAAAAGAAGTTTCTGAACTAATCAAAGGAAACGAAAAAGTTAAAATAGTTAAAACAATCAAAGACCGAATTTTTGATTGGGAGAAGGTTACACAATTATACAATTTCATTAAATCTAAATCGCCAAATGATTGGTGGGTTATTGCTGATGTAGATGAGTTTCATTTATACCCAAATAATGATTTAAGAAAATTAATTTCAAATTGTAATGAGTATGGTTGGGATATTGTTAGGGGTGGATTTATTGATCGTATAGGTAGAGGTGGTGAATTTTCTGAATTGGTTGAAGATGTTTCTATTTGGGAACAATTCCCAAATGCGGGATTTTTTAGATACCCATTAAGTCAGGCATGTCCAAATAAAATTTGTATAACCAAAGGTTATGTTGAAATAACGTCAGGACAACACTACGCTAAGATTGATGGACACACAACATGGAGATGGCAAGGATGGAACCATCCATTAATTAATCCTCACAGTTTTGTTCAAGTACATCACTTTAAATGGGATAAAACATCCATTGATAGAATCAAAGCAGTGGCCGAATTAAAAAAAGACTATTCATACTCTGAAGAATATAATAGAATGTTTGTTGCTTTAAGTAAAAGTAGATTTAAAGTAAACTTAGATAATACTGAATTCATGTTTGAATTGGGATTAATAAACCCTAACTTTGATGGATACAGAAAATGGAATAAACTAATTAAAAAAATCATATCAATATGAGTACAGCGAAAACAAAAACAACAAAACCTGAAACAATGGAACAAGACGAAATTCAAAAAGAATTTTTACTTCTTGAACAAAGAAAGACTAAAGCAATGGAAAAAATTGCCAATTCATTAGACGCATTAACCGTTTGGTTCGAAGAAGTGGATAAAGAGGAATGGAGCTTAAGAATTCAATATTATTTAGCAGAATTCCACAATAAATTCGTAAAAGAAGAAGAAGAAACTAAATCAGAATAATGGACCATAAGTTAGGTATTATTGTTCCATATAGAGATAGATATGAACAGTTGCAAAAATTTAAATTAGCAATTAAGAAGTATCTTAATGAAAAAAACATTGATTATGAATTAATCATTGTAGAACAAGATAGTGCCCGAACTTTTAATCGAGGTAAATTATTAAACATTGGTTTCATTTATGCTAAGAAGTTAAAATGTGATTATGTTGTGTTTCATGATATTGATATGTTACCGATTAATGTTAACTATTCATACTCGGACATACCAATACATTTAGCAACCAATTTGTTGGGTACTGGTGGGTTCAAACGTATAGTATTTGATGAATATTTTGGTGGTGTAACATTGTTTCCAATTGACTATTTTGAATTAATTAATGGATATTCAAACAATTATTGGGGATGGGGTTATGAGGATACCGATTTACTTTACAGATGTAAAATTAATAAGATACCAATTGATTCTAAGGAAATTGAAATCTCAAGTGGAGGAAATGCGGCATTAAAATTCAATGGTGTTAATGCATATGTTAAATCTAAAAACGTAATAAACTTACGTGATAATGTGACAATCTTCATATCATTTTGTCCCGATGATTTAATACTGAACGAGTGGAAAGATGAGGACATAATGGCAGCCTTCGCAATTCAAGGTTATGATTTTAGAATAACATATAACTCATATTCAAGATACACATTTGAAATATTTGATGAAAATGATGATATTATATATATTGATTCAAATATTGTGACGAACTATAAAACGAATATTTGTGCAACAATTGATAATGTTAATAAAGAAATTAAAGTTTATCAAGACGGTCAAATTCTAAAAACGGTTGAATTTAATAGGTTACGAAATTACACTAAAGAAAAACATTTTTATTTAGGTTGTGTTAACCCTGAAAGAGAAGGTAAAGAAAATTACTTTAGAGGAATCATAGATTCATTTGCAATTTATGATGATGTGTTGACTGAATTAGAGGTTGAAGAAATATCAAAAAACAAATTTTTCGGATTAACACAAAATTTTGGGAAATATAAATCCGATTATAAATTAATAACATATTACGACGCTAAATTCATCAAGGGTTATAAACTAATGGATTTAAGTGGTAATGAAAACCACGGGGAAATTTATAATTGTGAGATTGTTCCTTATGAATTTAGTAATAATAAAATTATTGATGTTCCATTTAGAAGGTTATCAACATTTCAATTATTACCACACGAAGAGAATGGATATGTTTTAAACGGTTGGAGAGATAAAACAACAAGATACAACCAATTGAGATTCTATAATGAAGTATCAAAAGGATATATAAACACAAAAGAAGACGGATTAAACAACTGTGAATTTAAAGAACACGGTCATAGTCGCGTTGATAATTATTCGCACGTAGTAGTTGGAATATGAAACACAAATTAGGTATCTGTATACCATACAGAAATAGAAAGTCACATCTGGATAAATTAATTCCTGAATTAAGTCAATACCTTAAAAAGAAAGGAATTGACCATAAATTTTATGTCGGTCATCAAGTAGATGACAAACTTTTTAATAGAGGAGCAATGAAAAACATTGCCGCTCATTACGCTTTTAGTGATGGTTGTGATTACGTCGCTTGGCATGATGTGGATATGATACCACACGATAATAAATGTGATTACAGTTACCCTAAAGATACACCTATACACATAGCAACTAAATTATCTAAATACGATTTCACTATGGGGTATGATCAATACTTCGGAGGCGTCGTTTTATTTAATAAGGAACAAGCCGAAAAAACAAATGGATATTCCAACGATTATTGGGATTGGGGTCAAGAAGACGATGATTTATTTTGGAGAAGTTATTACGAAGGATATACCACGGGAAAAGTATTTGATGAGTATACTGATAGATTAGTGGCCAAATTTAATGGTAATAATTCGTTCTTATCATTACCATCAAATAGAGACATTAGTTCGTCATTACATCAAAACCATACGGTTTCTATTTTATTTAAAGCCGACCAACAGCAAGAGAAAGTACCAATATGGTTAGTGGGAGATACTGATAGAAAATTCATCGAATATCCAATTATTCGAAAAGATGGTAGCTGGACTTGGGGGATTTCATTTAACAATTCAAGAGCGGTTACTATGGTTGCTTTTGATAAGGAGAAAAAACACAATTACAATTGGGCAAAACGATTTGAAAATTTATGGACATGGGTAACAATGTCATTCAATGAAGAAACTAAATCATATAATTTCTTTATTAACGATGAAATCATTGCCCATCTAAATGGATTGAAAGTTAATTCCGAATTCCCGATAGGAGAAGAGTTAATGAGACACCAAGGTCAAACACCTTTTATGTTAGGATTCTGTAATCATTCAAATGTATATTATAAAGGTGAAATTGCTGAAGTTAAAATCTTTAATAAACACATTACCGATTTCAATGAGACGTTAAATGACGATGATTTGATATTACATTATGACTTCTCAAAAGGTAATAAGGATTTAGTAAATGATGAGTATGAATTAACAAATAATAACGTAGAATTTGAAAATGAAGAAATTAGAGTTATTGAGAATATTATACCATTTAGAAGAGAAGGTGCTTTTCTTTGCCTTCCGCATGTCGATGAGGGTTATGTCAATGGTAAATGGGCTAAGGGTGAAACTACGGCGAGAAACGAAAGAAGATTTGTGACAGAAATGCAACAAAGAAAAATTGATTATAAAAACGAGGGATTAAACAAAATATTAGATGTAATGGACATTGAGAATGTAGACGAGACTCTTTATCCTAACACAATGTTTATTAATGTAAAAATGAAATAAAATGGAACAACAAAGTGGTTCAGAAATGGTTAATTTTAACCTAACCAAAGATAAGTTAAATGGTGTAGGTTGTGGGTTCTGCTTGGCTAAGTGGACTCAGGTAACCATGCACTTACACAATGGTACGACACATAGTTGTCACCATCCAGAACCACATAAAGTTAGCGTGGAAGAAGTTAACAGAAACTTTACTGCGTTACATAATAGTAAGGTAAAGAAATTTGCGAGAAAACAGATGTTAGAAGGTGAACGACCTTCTGAATGTCAATACTGTTGGAACGTAGAAGACAATAGTAATTCATTCTCAGACAGAATTTTTAAATCGTCAGAACCTTGGTCAGAACCACACTTTGAAGAGATTAAACAATTAGATTGGAGAGAAAATTATAACCCAAAATATGTTGAGGTAAACTTTTCAAACACATGTAATTTTAAATGTGCTTATTGTGGTCCCGAGTACTCCACCAAATGGATGGAAGAGATTAATGAACATGGTGGTTATAAATTGGCAACACAAGAATTTAACACCATAGAAAGAATGGAAAAGAGAGGAACTAAACCTTTCAAACATTCTGAATTTAATCCATATGTTGAAGCATTTTGGGGATGGTGGCCTGACTTATATCATTCGTTAGATACATTCAGAATCACTGGCGGAGAACCATTGTTATCCAAAGATACTTGGAAAGTGTTAGATTACATTTTAGAGACTGAAACCCCTAATAAGAATCTTAAATTATCCATCAACAGTAACTTAGGTGTTCCTGATGAATTGATTGACAGACTGATTCAGAAATTAGACAGAATCATTAAAGAAGAGAGAGTAAAAGAAGTGATTATATTCACTTCTTGTGAAGGATATGAGAAACAGGCAGAATATACTCGTTACGGATTAGATTTTGACAAACTAATTTCAAACATTGATAAGATTCTATTGGTCTTAGATAGAGTTACAATTGTAATGATGTCAACCTTTAATCTTTTCAGTGTGTTTAGTTATGAACGACTAATTAAAAAAGTTTTTGAGTTAAAAAGAAAACACTTCACAACAAGAAGATATTGGAACTCGGCATTAATCCTCGACACATCGTATCTTAGACATCCACCGTTTATGAGTTTTAGATTATTGAAGGACTACATCAGTGTGGAATACTTTAATAGGTGGATAAAATACATGAAATTCAATTCAACATATAGAAGTTTAAATTTCCACGAACAACAAACAATAGATGATGTGGGATTCTCAACTCAAGAAATTGAAAAAATAACAAGAATTAAAGATATATTCGTTGCGGATTATGAAACCGAAATGTCACAATTTGATGGACACAAGAAAGACTTTATAATGTTCATTGAAGAGTATGAAAAACGTAGAGGTATGAATTGTGAAGAGTACTATCCTGAATTGATTGACTTTATTAAAAAAATAAAAGATGAAAATAAATTATAAACAACCATATTGGGTTAAGTTTAATTGGGAGATTGATAGTCATCACGATAATCAATACGTTACCGAGTTTAATAAGTTTGAGAGTGATGAAATCCTAAGCTTTCAGCATGAGAAATCATATACGATAACATGTGATTTTAAAATTGATGAATCATATAAAACTGATAAAATTTTTATGATTTTTGGTAAACCCGGTAAGAACTTAGGGTTAGCATATAACACCGAAGCAAAGGTATTATCATTTGAATTTTGGACAACAGTAAATGGTGAAGATAAGTTTAATTATCTTTTATTTGAAGACTGTGAATTGAATCCCGATTTCAATACGGCAACGATAATAAGAAATGAGAATGAGTTTAAAGTATTTTTGAATTTTAAAGAGATTAATTCATTGGTATTTGAAGGTGAATTAATTGAAGATTATAAACATTCTGAAATATTTTTAGGATGCGGTAATCCAGGTTCACCCGTTGAGGAACATCGTTATTATGGTGAAGTAGATGTTAATCACTTCTCAATTATAAAGAGTTCAACAACCATTGACAATAGTAAAAGTATCTATAAATCAAAGGATTATGATATAATCAAAAAAAGATTCTATAACGACATTCTATTCTTTTATGATTTTGAAACAATCAATAACATAGGAGTAGTTTATGATAACTCAAAAAATACACACTTTTTAGAGAAAGTACCTAATCAGTTTGTGTTGTAAATAAGAAAAAAATAACGTATATTTTAAAAAAAAAGAAATGTCAGAACAATTAGCAAATTGGAGAGATAAAAACCTGAACTCAGTGAGTTGTAGTTTTTGTGCGGCCAAATGGTACAATGTAAGTTTACACTTAGGTCACGGGTTTACAAACTCATGTCACCTACCACTACCACACCCAATCGATTTAGAAAAAATTAAAACAAATCCATCAGCATTACACAATACCGATTTCAAAAAAGAAATTAGAAGAATGATGTTAGAGGGAACCAAACCCGCAGAGTGTTCATACTGTTGGAAGATTGAAGATATTGGTAGAAATAATATTTCTGACCGTGTATATAAAAGTCAAATCTATAGTGAAGAGGAGATTGCGGCATTGAAAGAACTTCCATGGGATGCAGATATTACACCAAAGACAATTGAGGTTAGTTTTGACCGTACTTGTAACTTTGCGTGTTCATATTGTAATTCAGGTTATTCTACAACTTGGGGTAAAGACATCAAAAAGAATGGTGCTTACCAAAAGTTCAAGACAACGAGTGCTGGTGCGTATTATGCCGATGGATCTTGGTCAGAGATATATGGTAAACAAAATGAGAACAACCCATATGTTGCCGCGTTTTTAGAATGGTGGCCTGAGTTAACAAAAACCTTACAAGAGATTAGAGTTACTGGTGGAGAACCATCACAAAGCCGTAACTTCTGGCAGTTCATGGAAGAAGTTAAGAAATATCCATCTCCAAATCTAAGAGTTGCTATCAATTCAAATTTAGGTTTGAATCAAGAAACAGTAGATAGACTTATCAATGTAACACACGAGATTGATGTTAAGGAATTTGACATCTATACAAGTTGTGAAGCGTATGGTAAACAAGCTGAATACATTCGTGATGGTTTAAATTACGAACAATGGAGAAACAACTTAGTACAAGTTATTGAGAAGGCGAACATCAGACAAGTTGTTATCATGATGACAATTAATAGTTTATGTTTATTCAGCATCACAGAATTTTTGGATGATATGTTGGAATTAAAAGCCAAATATGGTTGGAACAAACCAATTGTTGACTTTAATATTCTTAGATGGCCAGCATTTATGTCACCGTTAACATTACCTGATGACATTAAACACGATTTACATGGTAAGTTATCAATGTGGTGGAGAAAGAATAAAAAGAATCCTTTGATTAATATGCATGAAGGTGCTCAAATTCAAAGATTAGTGGATTACATTGAAGTTGTTAATAGAGGTCATAACACGACTGAAATGGACATGGAAATGCAGTACCACGACTTCAAGAGTTTCTACACTCAATATGATATTAGAAGAAATAAGAATTTTGTTGAAACGTTCCCTGAATTAGAAGATTGGTTCAACTCAATTGAAATTGATAACACAATACCGGATGTAAGAGTAACTGATGGAAGAATCACTCACTACGAACCTGGTGAATACATCTCAGATAAGGAAAATTATAATTTATAATGGTTATTAGTAAGAATGTACCTGTAATTCAAAATATCGCTCAATCAAATAAAACATTCAAATTTAGTTCAACCGATAATGAAGAAAGTTTTTTAGTGAACAAAAAAATATTGGGAGAGGAATGGGAATATTTTAACAAAGAGATTGAATATAACTACAATTCTTGGGGATACAGAACTAAGGAATTTGACCAACTGAAAGACGATTATATGATTGTCTTTGGTTGTTCATTTACCGAAGGTATTGGTTTACATTATGATGACTTATGGTCAACCAAATTAGGTAAAGAACTTAATCTTGATGTGTTAAACTTAGGTATGGGTGCTACGGGGATTGATTTTCAATTCTATAACACCATATTAATACACAATCATGTAGTGAAGAAGGGTAAATTACCGAAATTGATTGTCTATCAATGGCCAGATAAATATAGAAAAACATATGCCTTCAATACTAATGAAAACGGAGAAGATAGGATTAATTTAGAATTGTTTTCGGCATCCTATCCTAAAAATGTCCATCCTAAATCGGCGATGGATTATTACGATTGGTACATTAAAAGTTACGTTGATAATAAAGGTGAACAAACTAAAGACATTGCTTTAGGAATAACTTTGTGTAACAATTTATGGGATTCATTAAAGATTCCTGTGGTAAATTGGCAATGGAATACTAATATAGAAAATCAGTTAGATTATATCTATGAAAACGATTTGAAAATACTCAACATTTATGACAACACGAATGTTAAAGCAAGAGACCGTTCACATAATGGTTCAGTTGCTCAAACAATGGTTGTGGATGAAATTTTAATGATGTTGAAGGCAGATAATAAGGTATATTGTTCACTTGAAGATTGGGATAGTGTATTAGATTATTATAGACCAAATGGGTCGTCAAAATCTTGGTACCTTAATGAGACAGGAGAGTTTGATTACCCTAAAATGTGGGGAGTTTGGAACCTATTCAACATTGAGGATGGTAACAAGCCGTTTGGACATGATGTGATAGTGGAAAACACAACACCAAAGTACGGTGATGATGTTGTATTTCAAACAAAAGATGAAATTAGAGGAAAGAAACATCTATACATAATTAACGTCTATGACAACCAGTTCTTTAAGAAAAATGAAGAAATAGGATTTAAATGTATATCTGAACAATATATAAATGACATCAAAAACGGTAAATGTAAAATCGTGATGATTCATCAATTCGAAGGGTATAGTGCGTCATCATCGAAAAACAATGATTTAGATATTATAGATTCTTGGATTAGTGAAATGGACTTACCTCACGAATCGGTGTACTATATACACGGTAATTTATTGGTTGATGAGGTTAGAAAAGAAAAAGGATTTAAATTTAACTGTGTCCCAATTTCTATTTTTGATTCTTGGATAGACTATAGAGTTTTTAAAGATGAAATGGTTGAGTTTAAACCTGTAGATAATGGATTTCTTTTCTTATCTTATAATAGAAATCCAAGATACCATCGAGTTTATTTAGTTTCTGAATTTCTAAGACAAGGACTATTGAATAAGGGTAGAGTGAGTATAGGTAAGTTCGATAGTGATGAAACAGAATCAATTAAATTGTTATCTGAAATGTCACCATTAATTATTGACAGGACATTAGACATTAATTGGGCGGGAAATCTTGAATTACCTGATCATGAAGCAACTTTTATGTCGATTGTTACTGAAACATTAATCGATGAATCAGTTCTTTTCATTTCTGAAAAAATTTGGAAACCAGTTGTCGTTGGACATCCATTTATGATTTTAGGTAATGTTGGAACATTGAAATATATCAAAGATTTAGGATTTAAAACATTTGATAAATGGTTTGATGAGAGTTATGATAATGAAACGATTCATCACAAAAGAGTGGATATGGTTGTTAATGAAATCATTAGATATAGAGATAAATCGATTGATGAATTAAAAGCAATCAGAGAGGAAATGAGAGAAACTTGTGTTTATAATAGAAATAGATTCTTAGAAATTATTAAAGACAAGTACGACTACGACGGAATGGGTGGAAGTAATAATAAGAAACCATTAGTTGAAATTTTTAAAGAGATATATAAAACCTTTTAATAATGAATTTTGTATTTGAAGATGTTTCTACGTGTAGAAATTTTATAAATAATTGGGAAATGAATGGTGTTGGTTCATATAGATTTACTATATCACCACTATTCAATAGAATGTTCATTTTAGGACATATAATTGAAGGGTTTGACGCTAACGTTAAGATATTTGACATCAACGATAAACCTGAAAATTATATCGTACCAGTGGGTGTGCACAATGATCCACACATTTGGGCGGGAGGAGAATTTTCATCCAATCAAGAGGTGAGAAGTTTGTTTGAATTTATAAATGAAACCTATTTGGATGATTTAATAAATCGTAAAGCACATCTTCTAATTGACTCAAGTTTAGAGGGTTACCATGAAGATTGGGTATTTGATTTCTTCCACAAAGAATGTGATAAAAGAGGTATATCTGCTGACAGAGTGATTTTTGTTACTGGCAATTCTATTGTTGAAGAACGATATGAAAATTGGTTGAAAGAGAATCCGAAAGAAGTAAGAATGGTACCACTACCATATTCACATTTTGAGAATGATGTTTATTTAACATCTAAACAAATGTTGGATAATAATGATTTACCAACCTTCGAGGAACAAGTAAACCATAAGGAAAATAATTTAGGTAGTATTAAACTCTACAATAACTTAAATAAGAAACCAAGAGAGCATAGAATATGGTTTTATAGTAAATTATTCTACAATGACTTATTAGAAAAAGGATTGGTAAGTATGAATCAAATTCATGTTTCACAAAGAAGATATTGTGGTGAGTTTATGGAACAGGAGTATGTGGAGAATTTTGCCAGCACTCTACCATCACTCATATACGGAACTTCGAATGAAATTGAAGACACCGGTTATTACATCAATAGAGTTAACCATAAAGTTTGTGACGATAGTTGGATTTCAGTAATTAGTGAAGCAAGATTTGAAGATGAAGAAGGTACTGTATTTTTAAGTGAAAAGGTTTTTAAACCTATAGCATCTCACCACCCATTTATTATTATGGGTAATAAACATAGTCTAAGAGAAATGAAAAAGTTAGGTTACAAAACGTTTTCAGATTGGATAGATGAAAGTTATGATGAGTTAGATAACTTAGAAAGAATGGATGCTATTATCAAAGTCTTAAAAGATATTGATAAGATTGAAAATAAATTAGAATGGTTCAAGGGTATGGAAGAGGTGTTAAAATTTAATTACCAAGTCCTGAAACGAAATGTGACTAAGACATACCCATATGCCTTTAATAAATTAACCGAAATATACGGGGAAAAGAAAAAATTGATTTAAATGAAAGTTGGATTTATTGGTGTAGGTAAATTAGGTAAAGATGCTGCGGAGGTAATGTATGAAGCTGGACATGATGTTTTAGGTTATGACACTAGAATTGTTAAAGGTTGTAAACATGAAATGACATGGTTAATTGAGGATGTTTGTACACATGGTGAAATTATTTTTATTGCGGTACCAACGCCACATGACCCTTTATATGATGGAAAGTATCCGACATCACATTTAGAACCTAAAGACTTTGATTACACAATAGTAAAAGACGTTCTAACCGAGGTTAATAAATACACAAATAAAAATCAATTAGTTGTTCTAATATCAACAGTTTTACCTGGTACAATACGTAAGGAATTCATACCATTATGTACTAATTTTAGATTCATTTATAATCCATATCTAATTGCTATGGGTACCGTTAAAGAGGATATGATAAATCCTGAGATGTTAATAATTGGTACTGAAGATGGTAGTAGAACTGGTGATGCTAATATATTAACAGAGTTTTATGGAACATTTATTAATCCAAAAACGAGATGTGAAATTGGAACATGGGATGAAGCTGAGGCTATCAAGATATTTTATAACACGTTTATTTCAACTAAAATTGCGTTAGTTAACATGATACAAGATGTTGCTGAAATTAGAGGTAACATCAACGTTGACGTAGTAACCGGAGCACTTGAAAGGAGTACGAAAAGAATTATTAGTCCAGTATACATGAAGGCGGGAATGGGTGATGGAGGGGGTTGTCACCCAAGAGACAATATTGCGTTAAGAACTTTGTCATCAGAATTGGGTTATGATATTTTCGATTCTATAATGAAAGCCCGTGAAAAACAAGCGGAAAACTTGGCAAAAAAATTAGAAAATCTTTCTAAAGAATATGGTTTACCGGTAATTATTTTAGGTAAGTCCTATAAACCCGACGTTGAATATACCGAAGGTTCAACATCGATATTAACAAGTCACTATTTGGAAAAAAATGGAGTTGACTTTAAGTTCGATTCAGAACCCGAAACAGCAATTTACTTATTGGCACATAGAGGAAAGTTCTATGATTACCAATTCCCAAAAGGTAGCGTAGTATTAGATGTGTGGAGAGAATTTGAGACTGACAATAATGACATTAAAATTATCCATTACGGTAACACCAGAAAATAATGAAAAGGAAATTAAATTTAGTATATGATGATTGGGCGGTAGGTGAAGAAAATCCTAAACCAAACGGTGTCAAAATATACAATGGTGATTTATTTTGGGATGGTGAAATGTTAATTAGAAACTATTACGATAGAGGATTGGCATTTGGATACTATGAAGACCAATTTCCTGAAGAATCGGATAGATTCGAAACTGTAAAATGTAGAATGGAGGATGTTAAACAAAATCCAAACCAAAAATACTATTACGTAATGGACTATTTCAGATTCGATTTATGTAAGGCACTTTGTTGTGGAGGAATTGAACATGGAGAAGTTATTGAAGCAGTTTTAAATCGTATTCCACCTATGGGAGAAGAGGTGTTAAAATCATTGAGGGAAGATGATAATTTCTTTCTTTTAATGATGACAGCTCATGAACCTGAAGGTGTTAAAGCGTTCGAATGTGTAAATGAATTTATAGAGAAACATTCAATCAACCCCAAAAAAATATTCATTGTTAATAATAATAGTAAACTAAACGAATTAAAACATACGTACTCACCAGAAGTAAACGTACATTCTTTGAAGTTTATACCAAACACTTCAAACTACAGTTTAACAAGAGTTAATTCAAGATTCAATCCGAATAAGGAAGGTAAATTCTTTCTTTGTCATAATAGATCACCTAAGGTTCATAGATATACTATCCTAACATTACTTAAACATGAAGGGTTATTGGATGATGTGAATTGGTCTTTAGTACCAAGTTATAGTGCGGCCGACAAAGGATTTTTTGGTACTCTATTGAATAGAGAAGATTTTAAAAAATACAACGATGAAATCGAATATTTCAGGTCTGTAGACATTAAAAGAAGTGATTATGAAGTAGATGAAAAATGGTTTAAACCCAATACACCTGAAATTAATGTTGAGGGATTACCAACGTGGATGAGAGTACCTGAAAAGGAACTTACATTTGAGAATTCGTATGTGAATATAGTAACAGAATCTGCGTACATTAATAGTGAATCGGTAGTTCACATAACAGAAAAATCATTCAGACCTTTTTATCATTACCAGTTACCAATTTTTGTAGCATCACATCATCATATTAGACATTTAAAAGAGATATATGGTTTTGATATGTTTGAAGACATAATTGACCATTCATATGATGACGTTGTAAATCACAGAGATAGATTATTTAAAATTGTGGATGAAATTAAAAGATTAGATGGGAAGAAAGAAGAGATTAAAGAATTCTACAAGAACAATTATGAAAGATTTGAAAAAAATAAAATTATAATATATAACATCTTAAAGAATACGGATGATTATTTATTTTTTAGAAATTTGATTTAGTTATGAGTAAATTATGGGTTTTTGGTGATAGTTACACTGCGGAATATTTTCCCGTGGGAGAGGAATTTACAGTTAGTAATTATGACCATTATAAAGAATTTAAAGGAGGTGTTTTACCTGATATTTGGCCAACACTTTTAGGTAGGAAACTTGGTTACGAAGTCAAGAATTATGCGGTCGGAGGTTCGGCTAACACCAATATATTCTTAAGCTTTCTTAATGTATGTGAACAATTAGAAGAAAATGATAGAGTAATAATTGGGTGGTCGAATAATAAAAGATTTGTGGCGGCAAATTTTAATATTAACATCTTCAATAATATATTACCATGTGATAGTGAGTTTTTAGAAACACACCTTTCAAAAAGAACAATCGATGAAATATTCTATAACAGAACACACCCAATATGGGTTGAGGAGGTTTATGGTTGGATTAAATTAATCAACCTTTATTGTGATTTAAAAAAGGTTAAAATACATCATTGGTCTAGTGATGATGATATGACTTGCCACTTCAATCAAATCGATGATGTAAAATTTATTAGTGTTTTAGATTCGGTGAACAAATGTTTAGGGTTAATGGAACGAATTTCAGAATTGAATTACGAACAAACAGGACAACACAGTAGAATTATTTTTGAAACAGACAATAAAATTGTGGACGGTCATTTTGGTGAATATGGACACATTGCCCAAGCGGACTATTTTTATAATTTCATTAAAAAACACGAACAATGTTAAACATAGGAGTTGCGGGTTGTTCACATTCTGGTGGTGGTTACGGACACGCTTGGACATATTATATGTCTCATAAATTAGGTTGTAAATTAACCGATGTGACGGCACCTGGTGTCGGTAACGAAATGATGGTTGAGAAGATTAAGAAAACTTTAGAAACCAAAATTGAACATGACGAAGTAGACTTTTATATATATCAAATAATCGAACCATCAAGACTTGTGTTGGGGTTAAATGGAAATGATGTAGAGGAAGAGTATGAAAAATATCAAACAGGAATCCAATATAATCCAACCAATATTAATTGCCATAGACAAACTAACGGAATTTCATATTTTACATTTCAACAATCTTTTTGTAATAATGATGTGAATAGAATTATCGATGGAAACTACGATGTAGAAAAATTCATAAGAAAACATATTTTGATTTCAGACTTTAACATGAAAGTTAAAGTTTTCCATACTTTGATGGCCATTAAAAACCTATGTGATTTTTATAAAAAGAAAGTTTTATTCTTTTCTTGGTCGGTAGACATTAAAGAACTTGCAAAGGAGGTAGGATATGAAGATATACTAACTTCAATGTATGTTATGGATGGTAACGTTGAAACGTTCGCAAAAGGTAGAGAATTAAAAACCGTAAGTGAGTTTGACTTTCATTACGGATCAGAATCCCAACGAGTAATTTATGAAGATTATCTTCATGAAAACATTGTGGATTTTATAAATAATAAATTATGAGATTATTAACATTCGGGGATAGTTGGACTGCTGGTCATGGAATTGAAACTGATGTAACTTACAAAGAGAATGCTCACCCAATACAAGGAAAGGGATTCATTGTTAATCTGAGGAGATTTAATTCGTGGCCAAGATATGTGGCAGAAAAACTTGATTGTGTGTTTGTAAACAATGGTTATTGTGGTGCGGGTAATCATGACATATATAGTGAAGTTAAAATACTATTCGATGATAAAATGATTGAAGACGATGATGTATTTATTATCATGTTCTCATATCCACACAGATATAGAGTTAAGAAACCTGAAAATAATCCGATTAAAATATTCGAAAAATTAGAAGATTTATTAAAATCACATAAACGTTTTTACTTCAATAGTTTTTACCCAACATTTAAAGATGAGGATGGTTTTGATACTTCAACGTTACCCGATTATTTTATTAATCCAAATGGTACAATGGTTGATATGTTAAGAGACTATGAGGTTTCAAATGACGTATCGGTTTGGGAATACGGAAGTAGAAGTGTTTGGGAAAATGAACATAACCTTTGGTGGGGTGATTATCACCCTAATCTTTTAGGATATAAATTGATTGCGAATGAAATCGTAAATCAAATTCAGAATAGGTTATAATGTATAACGAAATCAATAACGGATTGTTTATCAACCATTTATCAAAACAATTTGATAAATTAAAATACTATACACCAAATGTTGCTACAGATTCTAAACTTGTTGCTGTTATTGTTGAGTGTCGACCATTACCCTATCTTTTAACAGTAATTAAAACGGTAATGTTTTATTTAGGCGATAAATGGTCATTACAAGTATTCCATGGATTAGAGCATGAAGAGGAATTGAAGGGTGAAATGAAATATTGGGGAGACGTTCACTTTGAAAGTATGGGTGTTGACAATATCACCAAAATAGAATATAACAACTTATTGAAATCGCCAAGTTTTTGGAATAAAGTTAAAGGTGAAAAGGTTTTAATATTCCAATCTGACGCAATTCTTCTTAGAAAGGGTATTGAGGAGTTTTTAGAATACGACTATATCGGTGCTCCATGGATAAAACCCAAAGAAAATAGTTATGTTGGTAATGGTGGACTATCTCTAAGAACAAAAGATGTGATGTTAAAGATTGCCGAAGAACATACCGACGACAACGACCCACAAGAGGATATATTCTTTATAAAGTACTTGGATGGATATAAGGTCGCCGATGTTAAAACTGCCATGAAGTTCAGTGTTGAAGACGTATACTTCCCAAATCCATTGGGGTTACATAATCCCGTGAAAATCAATCCGAGCCTATTGTTTAATATTTTGGAAAATAATGAGTAAATACATTTGTATTTTTGACATTTTTTCATTATATTTTAGGTATGAATCATGATTTTAACTGGCCGTTAATTAACGATAATATAACCCAACAAGATAGAGAAGTCCTTGCTGACTTTGTTCTGAATGGTAAAAGATTCACTAATGGAGAAAAAGTTAGAGAATTCGAATCTATTTGGTCCAAATGGTTAGGTGTGAAACATAGTACTATGGTTAACTCTGGTAGTTCAGGTAATTTCATATCAATGGCAATGGTTAAGGAATTAAGAGGTGTGGGTGAAATCATTGTACCGCCACTTGGTTGGGTTTCTGACATATCATCAGCATTACAATTAGGTATGACTGTTAGATTTGTCGACATCTCAATTAGAAATTTATCAATCACAGCAGATAATATTAGAAAAGCCATCACACCTGAAACTAAAGCAATTGTATTAGTTCACTGTTTAGGTTTTAACGCTATCAACGAAGAAATCATTAAAATTGCCAAAGAATATAATCTATTATTAATCGAAGATTGTTGTGAGGCTCACGGAGCAACATTCAACGGTCAAAAAGTTGGTTCATTTGGTGACATATCAATATTCTCATTTTATTTTGGACATCACATAACAACCATTGAAGGTGGTATGGTTTGTGTTAACGATGATAAATTACATGATTTAGCACGACTATTTCGTTCACATGGAATGACAAGAGAGGCGTCAACTGAATTACAAGCGAAGTATAGAAAATCACACCCACACTTAAATCCACTATTCACATTTTCGGTACCAGGTTTTAATATGAGAAGTACCGAACTTAATGCCGTTTTAGGTATTGAACAAATGAAGAGAATAGACTACAACATTGAGAAACGTAGACACAATTTAAAAGTTTGGTTGGAGAATTTAGATAATAGAAAATACGTTACAAATTACAATACAGAAGGTAATAGTAGTTTCGCTTTACCATTAATAATTTTACCTGGTTATTCATCACAGTTCAAAGTAAATGATGATTATTCAAGTGTGTGTGATTTGTTGAATTTTGAAAAAGTTGAGTATCGTTTAGGAACTGCCGGTGGGGGTGATCAAACATCACAACCATACATGGAGAAGTTCACATATTTCGTACATGGTAGTACCGCAAACATTGATTGGGTACATAATAATTCATTATATATCGGTAACCATACTGATTTAACAGATGAACAAATAATTAATTTGTGTAATAAACTAAATAAGGTATTCGATGAGTTTTAAAAATAAGAAAATATTAATCACAGGTGGTTGTGGAATGATTGGAAGGTCATTGGTAGATAAACTACTAAAAGAGGAGTGTGAAATAACCGTAGCGGATTTGACTGCTCCAACAGACTTACCTGATGGTGTTCGTTTCATTAAAGTTGATTTAAGAGATTTCGATGCGTGTTTACGTATTTGTTCAGATAAGAATTATGTTTTTCATTTAGCGGGTGTTAAAGGTTCACCAAAAATGGCTTTAGAACAACCTAAAGATTTTATGGTTCCAATGTTACAGTTTAACACTAACATGATGGAGGCGGCGTTCCGTTCTAATGTTGATTGGTATCTTTATACAAGTTCAGTTGGTGTTTACTCACCAGCGGAAGTGTTTTTTGAAGACACAGTATGGTCAACATTTCCATCACCAAACGACAAGTATGCGGGGTGGGCAAAAAGGATTGGCGAACTACAAGCTGAGACATACAAAATACAACACAGTTGGAATAGAATTTCAATAGTAAGACCTGCGAACGTTTATGGTTTGTATGATAACTTCAATCCAAAAAATGCGATGGTTATCCCCTCACTAATAAGAAAGGCACAAGAGAATGATGTCCTTGAAGTATTTGGTGACGGTAGTCAAATTAGAGATTTTATTTTTGCCGATGATGTGGCAAATGGTATGATTCACGCAGTTAAAAATAAGATAACACAACCCATTAATTTAGGTTCAGGTAAAGGATTCACAATAAAAGAAATTGTTGATATTGTTGTAAAATATTCAGGTAGAAATATTGAAGTTAAATGGTTAACCGACGCACCTGCTGGTGATAAAATTAGATTGTTTGATACGACTCGTGCTAAACTTTATGGATTCGAAGCAACCATAGGTTTAGAAGAAGGAATTGGGAACACAACTAATTGGTTCATCAACAATAAAGAAATATTAGATAAAAGATATAACGCATTTGTTAATGGATAATTTTTTTAAAGATAAGAAAGTAGTTGTTACTGGCGGTTCTGGTTTTATTGGTACCCATTTTTTAAAGGAATTGGTAAACAGAGGTGCTAGAGTAAGAACTTCAACAAACAACGCACAGTTACAATTTGAAAGTGACGAACTAATAGTTTATAATGGTTTAAATTTATTATCATTAGATGATTGTCTTAAGCTTACGGAAGATGCTGATTATGTTATTCATTGTGCTGGTGAAGTGGCACATCCATCATCAGTACCAACCGATGTTCAAATATCTTTAAAACAATTAAATTTAATTGGGAACGTGTTAGAGTCTTGTGCTAAGAACGGTGTTAAACGATTCTTAGATTTGAATAGTTCAACGGGTTATCCCGATATTAGACGACCACTAACTGAGGATGAATATTGGGTAGATGAACCGTATAAATCTTATTATGGTTATGGTTGGATGAGAAGATATAGAGAGAAGTTAATGGAACATGTTTCTAAGTTCTCAGGATTAGAAATTGCTCTCGCCAGATGTACCGCAATATTTGGTCCACATGATAACTTTGACACTAAAACTTGTCACGTAGTTCCGGCATTAATTAAACGAGTACTTGATGATGAAAATCCTTTTACTGCATGGGGTTCACCTGATGTGGTTAGAGATTTCTTATACGTTAAAGATGTTGTTGATGGAGCGTTATTAATTTTAGAAAAAGGTGAATCGTTGAGACCATATAATTTAGGTTATGGTGGTGGAATTACCATCGGTGAAATATTAGATACCATATTAAAGGTAACGGGTAAAACACCTGAAATTGTTTGGGATAACACTAAACCAACAACAATTCCATATCGTGCTGTTAGTACCGATAGAATTCAAAATGAATTAGGGTTTAAACCGAAATACACATTTGAAGCGGGTATTAGGGAAACAATAGAATATTATAAAAATAAAAGTTAGAGTATGAATGTATTAATTACGGGGATTTGTGGAATGGTGGGATCACACTTGGCTGATTTTCTTTTAGAAAACACTGATTGGAAGATTTATGGATTTACAAGATGGAACGATTCTTTAGAAAATTTAGAACACCTATCGGATAGAATAAATAAGAAAGATAGAATTGAATTGGTATATGGGGATTTAAACGATCTTGTATCAATATCAAATGCGGTTGAGATTGCTAAACCTGCGTATGTTTTTCATTTAGGGGCACAATCATACCCACAGACAAGTTTCATATCACCGGTAGAAACATTACAAACTAATATCATTGGTACAACTAACTTGTTAGAGGCATTAAAGAACTCAAGATATAAAGAGGCTTACATTCATGTTTGTGCCTCAAGTGAAGTGTTCGGTAAAGTACCAAAAGAAAAATTACCAATTGACGAGGAGTGTAGTTTTCATCCCGCATCACCATATGCGATTTCAAAAATTGGAACTGATTTGATTGGTAGATATTATGGTGAAGCATTTGGAATGAATGTAATGACAACTAGAATGTTTACACATACAGGACCAAGAAGAGGCGATGTGTTCTCCGAATCAACATTCGCAAAACAAGTTGCGATGATTGAGGTTGGATTACAAGAACCAAAAATTTATGTGGGTAATTTAGAATCATTAAGAACTTACGCTGACGTTAGAGACGCGGTTAGGGCATATTACATGTTATTAACTATCAATCCTACTAAAGGTGAATATTATAACATCGGAGGTAGTTACACATGTAAAATCGGTGATGTATTGAATTACTTCATCAGTAAATCAACTGTTAAGAATATTGAAATTGTAATTGACAAAGATAGATTAAGACCTATTGATGCTGATTTACAAGTACCAAATACAAATAAGTTTAAACAACACACTGGTTGGGAACCAACTATACCTTTTGAGAAGACAATGGATGATTTGTTGGAATATTGGAGGGATAGAGTGAAGACTGGTAGAAAATTTTTAAATAGATAAAATGAAAGAGAGAAAGTACTTGCCAACATTGGCAGAATTGATTGACCGAATGAGTATTTCACAACTTAAAGAAGTATTCATCACAGAACATAAAGAAGAGTACGGTAAAGAGATTAGTGATATTCAACACGACGTACAACTTTTTTTAGATGATAACCCTAACTGTATAACTGCGGAAACTATCAGAGCAATTATTGTTTTAGCTCAGACTAATTTACATATTTGGCACAACGAATCTAATTACCGTAAAGGAATTAAAGAAGGGAATAATCTTGAACTAACACATGGTTTAAATGGTGTTAGAAATACCGCTAAGAATAGAATACAAGAAGTTGTTGGTGGTAGAAAAGATTATAAGTTAGATTGTTTGGCTGCTGAATTTCAAAATTGGGGAATTAGTTGGGAAGGGAATAAAGCAGAAGAAAACGAAGGATAATGTTTAGTAAAAATAAAACTGATTTAGTTGAGTTAGGTTATACGGTTATCGATGATTTCCTACCAATAGATGTTGCTAAAAAAATTCATTCATTATTTGTAAATGAAATGAATTGGGAATTGAAACATCAGGTAAGGGACCATCACTATGAACATGTATTTAAAACCGAATCACCCTTTCTCCCAAAAGGAGATGAACCATATTCAACACGATTTAACAGGTCAGTTAATTTGGAACAGAACGAAGATATAAAAAATATCTATAATGAATATTTTGTTCCGATGTTAAGAGAAGTATCACCATTCGAATTAAATGAATTTGATGTGAGATGTCATAAGTCCGAGAAAGGTGACTATTTTAGAACACACATCGATGACTACGGCGGGAACATTAATTTAATTTACTATGTCAACGAAAAGTGGATGTGGGATTGGGGTGGAATATTGAACATTGCTGACGACAAAGACTTCGATTTTAATAAACAAATACTACCAAAATTTAATAGAGTTACATTATTGAATAATAAGGTTTTTAGATCTCCTCACTTTGTAACATCTGTCGAGGAGTACGCACAATTTCCGAGATATTCAATTGTGTCATTTAACAAATAGAATATGATTAAAAATTTATATGACCATTTACCCATAGTTAATGAGCCTTTATGGGACAAAGCGGGATTGATTCAGTTTGAAAGAAAAATGGCTGACCATTGGGAAGCCGGCAAAGTAAGAGGACCAATACATTTAAGTGGAGGTAATGAAGATGAACTAATTGAGATATTCAAGTACGTTAAAAAAACGGATTGGGTATTTTCAACATGGAGGTCACACTATCACGCACTATTAAAGGGAATACCATCTGAATGGTTAGAACAAGAAATATTAGAAGGACGTTCAATTACAATTGTTAATAAAGAAGAGAAGTTCTATAGTTCGGCAATTGTTGGTGGAATTATACCGATAGCAGTTGGTGTTGCGATGTCAAATAAACGAAAAGGTATTAATGACACTGTTTGGTGTTTTGTGGGTGATATGACATTTGAAACCGGTACCTTTATGGAAAATTATAAGTACGCCAAGAATTTCGACTTACCAATTAAATTTGTAGTTGAAGATAACGGAGTATCTACTAATACACCAACAATTGATACGTGGAATAAAAAAAGTGAAATACCTGAAGATGTAATTTGGTATCAATATAAAAAAGAGTGGCCGCACTACGGAACAGGGAAATGGGTAATTTTTTAAATTTAGTCTACGATACTCTTAATGTGACTAAAGAAGAAGTCACAAATTACATGGATACCTATGTCGGGTTTTCCGATTATAAAGTATTTCATATAAATGAGATTCCGGATAATGACGAAAAATACTATTACTTTTTTGAGTACAGATATTATCTCACATCTTATATTGTTGCCGAGAAAAAATTACCATTTAATAATTTAGTTTTGGACCTTTTAAAAACAAATCCAAATTTCAATTTAATAGTAAAAAATGATGCCGAATCCGATGATGATATTTTAATTGAATCACTTGACTCGATTTTTAAAAACATTGGGATTGATACGAATAAAATCGTGGTTATTAATTGTAACGAAAGGAATTTAGATTTAAAAGAAAGACTAAAAACAAATATAAAAACACAAACAACCAATAACGGTAAATGGGCTATCGCTAAATTACTAACCCAATTTCCATACGAATATAAGATTGATAGGTCTTCGTTATTCATGACTTATAATCGTAATGTAAAGATACATCGTTTCGCATTATTGGTGCGTTTAATGAAACACGGTATTATTGATAATGTTGATTGGAGTTGGATTAGAGGGTATGAGGTTAGAAATCATTTCTTACCGTTAGATGTTGATATTCACGATTGTTGGTTTTTAAAACCATTATTTACTAACGAAGAAGTAAAGGAATTTGAAAAAGAAATAATTGAATTGGCTGACACTCAAATCAAAAAAAGTGTTAATGAGAAGGATTATGAAGTTGATTTCCCACCTTATAGATTTGATTGGGATGCTTCTTATTCTAACAACCCCTATTCAAACTCATACATTAATATTGTTACTGAAACTAATTTTGATAAGGACGATATAATCATATTGAGTGAAAAGTCATTCATACCATTATACTATTCACAAATACCAATAATCATGGCGAGCACCAACCATATAAAGAAAATGAGAGACCTTTATAGATTCGATTTTTTTGATGATGTGGTGAATCACGATTATGATAGTGAACCAAACCCTAAGAAAAGATTTGAAATGATTATAAACGAGGTAATCAGATTAAATAATAAAAAAGAAGAGATTGTTAATTTCTTCAAAGAGAACAAAGAACGTTTTGACAACAATATTAAAATCTTTGAGAAAATAAAAAACGACAAAACAGATTATAATTTTTACAATAGTTTACGATGAACCAAGATACAAGTTACAAAGACGCATTAACAAATGCCATGACATTTTTAGGTGAGAAATCCGATACCCTTTTTATCGGTCAACAAACCCTATACCCTGGTAACCCGATGAGTACCACATTAGGTAATGTTCCTAAGGAAAAGATTATTGAATTACCTGTGATGGAAGATTCACAAATGGGAATGACTTTGGGTATGGCTATGACAGGTGATTTTGTTGTTAGTTTTTATCCGAGATGGGACTTCCTTGTTTGTGCCACAAATCAATTACTGAACCATTTAGATAAGATTAAATTAATGAGTAATAATCAATTTAATCCAAACATCATTATTCGTTTAGGTAAGGGATCTGATACCCCAATTGACCCAGGACATCAACATAAAGGAAGTTACTTTTTAGAATACCAATCATTATGTAGAAACATTACGTTCCACAATCTTTCATCATTTGAATCAATCGAAGAGACTTATAAAGAAGCGTACGAAGAAGGTGGAATCCACATTATTGTTGAATACCCTGAATTATATACTCGTTAATGAAAATTGTACACACATACATCCCAACTAAAAACGGAGGCACGTTAAATCGATACACAGCATATTGTATGTTGTTATCAACATTACTTGCAAAAAAACATCATGAACATGTATTTCTTTACACAAATAAAGAAATTGAAAAAATCGTTAAGAAGATTGGTATACCATATAACGTAATTGATACTGAAGTTTTAGAAGGTGTAGAAGTTGAAACATTTAGTGTACCTAAATTAATGGTGTATACTAAACAAACCCAACCATACCTCCACATCGATTTAGATAGTTTTATCTACCAACCAATCGAAGTTAAATTAGTTGATAGAATATATTCATCCTTCGCTGAAGGTTCATCAAATGTTCTATCCTTTGAAAGAAACAATTCGGTTTTCTTTAAGACATATTTGAAAGGTGCTTTTGAAATTCAAGATAAATTACCTGAAGAGTTTTTGGAATATGTTAAGTTTCAAAACATACCTAACATGTCAATATTTGGTGGACATTCGTGGAAATTAATTGCGGAGGCTACTGAGTATTGTTTAAAGATATATGAGGATAATAAGGAGTTCTTCGATTCTAACTACTACAATGCTTGTATAATTGAACAACTATTCATACCGGCCGCTATCAGAATGATTCTTGACAGGGAGAATGAAGAAATTGTAATGGAAAACGATATATTCAATTTTATTTTTGACAAGAATCCAACAGTAATAGAATTTACCGGCGAAAAGTGGGATTACCCTTTTATTATCGAATCAAACGCAGATGTATTAAAGATTGAATCCCAAACCGACCTTTTTAGAAATCTAAACTACAATTTCAATGGATTCCTACATTTAAATGGATACAAGACATTTGATGAGGTTATTTTTATGATTAGACAACGAATCATTGATGAATTCGGAGGAAATCATTATATTAATAAAATAGATAAATTATTCACCGAAGAAACCAAAACAGATAAGATATTTGATTCGTATTGTGATTATTTAAGAATCAATTTAGATAAAATGGTGAGTATGAAAAATAAAAGTTTTGGTTTAATATAATTATTAATAATGTATATAATTGGAGTATCAGCATATTATCACGATTCCTCTGCTTGTTTGTTCAAAAACGGTGAGTTATTGTTTGCGTGCGAAGAAGAAAAATTTACGGGGATTAAACATGATTCCTCGTTCCCACATAAAACCATAGACTACATCTTTAAGACGTATAAGCTATCAAAAGAAGACATCGATTGTGTTTGTTACTATGAAGACCCAACCCTGAGATTTAAAAGGAAAAAATCGTTCTTTACTTCATTATTGAATAACATTAAAGTTAGACATAATTTAAGTAAAATATCAAGGAAAATTCATTATACCCCACATCACTTATCACACATGGCTTATTCATACTACTCATCAAACTTTAACGATGCTGTGGTAGTTTCAATTGACGGTGTGGGTGAAACATCGACAGTATCATTTGGTAAGGGTATTGGTGGTGGATTAAAACAATTAAAAACGATTGAGTACCCACATTCAGTTGGTTTATTCTATTCGGCAATGACAGCCTTCTTGGGGTTTAAACCTAATGAGGGTGAATATAAAGTAATGGGTTTGGCGTCTTATGGTAACCCCGCGAAATATAGAGACAAAATGGGTCAATTGATAAAATATAAACAAGAGACCTTAATATGTAATATGGATGTTTTTGTATGGGATAAAGAAGATACAATGATGTTCAATCACCAACTTGGTGAGTTATTAGGTTTACCAAATCGATTACCTAACGACAAATTAACTCAAGACCACAAAGATTTAGCGGCCGCAGTGCAGGAAAGATATGAGTATATCTTCTTTAAGATTTTAAAAGAGGCTAAACATATGTTTAAATCTAATAATTTATGTTTGGGTGGTGGATGTGCTTATAATGGAAAGGCGAATGGTACTGTTGTTGATAGTGGTCTATTTAAACATTTATGGGTACCACCAGCACCTTCAGACGCAGGTAATGCTATTGGTAGTTGTTTGTATTATCTTTCATTAACTAAACCCACCAGAATCAATCCTTCACCATTCTTAGGTCCATCGTACAGTGATGGTGAGATTTATAACGCACTTATGGAATATAAACCATTAGTTTCATTTGAAAGGTTAAATGAAGAGGTATTAATTGCAAAAATTGCTAAATGTTTAAATAATAATTTAGTTGTTGGGTGGTTTAAAGATAGAATTGAATTTGGTGCTAGGGCTTTAGGTAATAGATCAATATTGGCAAACCCCACTCCTCCTGATATGCAAGATAGAATTAATCGAGTAATCAAAAAACGAGAAGGGTTCAGACCATTCGCACCCATGGTTGCGTTTGAAAATCAGGAAACGTATTTTAAATCAAAAGAATATGTACCTTACATGAATCAAGTTGTTGGAGTCAAAGACGAATACAAAGATAAGTTATTGGCTGTAACTCATGTTGATGGAACTGCGAGAGTACAATCAGTAACACCTTACAATAAAATTTATTTATTGTTAAAAGAGTTTGAAAAATTAAGTGGATACCCAATCTTATTGAATACATCATTCAATGTAAAAGATAAGACAATGGTATTAACACCACAAGACGCATTATTCACATTCATCGATACTGAAATGGATATTTTAGTATTAGGAAATTATATAGTTTATAAAAAATAAAATTATGATAAAGAAACTTATTAATTGGGTTAAAGCAAAAATTGCTAAAAGAAAAAAGGAAAAGGAATTTAAAAAGAAATTAGAAGAACTTAGAAGAAGAGACCCATTCATTTATAAACACTAATTTATGTATTTTGATAAACCATTAATCCCAACTAACCAAGAGAATATATTTCATCTTGCTCCGATTCCTGTGTTTTTTAAACAATATCATGACCACGATTTACATGATGAAGTTTTTAACTTAGGATTCAATGAGTTGACTGAGAAAGAAAAACAAATGGGACAAGAATTACCTGAACAATACGATGTCGAAAGACAGTCAAATTATAAGGTAGAGTATTATAGATACGACCAATGGGTAGAACCAACTGAATTCAATCCCATTGGTAGTCGTTTTTCAGTTCCACCTAACAATTTTTTAAATAGAAAGGAAGAATGTGTCAAATTAATACGCAATAGATGTGAAGAGGGTTATGTTGAGTTATTAGACAAGATTAATAAAACGCATAGTAATAATCCAAAAATAACAGAGAGTTGGATGCAGTTTTATAATCCAACATCAGGTAGAGGACACAATAAACATAATCATTGTAGGTGGTCACCCGATGAAGAGACACCACTTAGTTTTGTTGGTGGTTATTATCTATCCGACGGAGACCCAATCGCAGATCATCAATATAGTGGGGTTTTTACTTTCCATATTAGAGGTATGTCATATTTTATCAGACCAAAGAAAGGAATGTTATTAATATGGCCATATGATGTTGTTCACTCAGTTAAACCATTCTACGGTAAAACACATAGATGTGTTATCAATTTCAATATTGAGGACGGTGGTGTAAAGTTAATATAACATGAAGATAATCAGAATATTGTGGGGTGATTTCGAAAGATATTCGAATCAAATCATTAACGCAAAGAAGTACAATCTCAACGAGAAAGTATTTGTTTGGGGAAAAGAGAATTATCAAAAACTCACATCATTAGGATATGATTGTCATTTAATTAACGAACAACCTTATGATTATGAAATTGCCGATAATCACACGTTCATTAGTTATAATAGTCTAACCCATAAAATATTAGGACTAAAAATTGCGTTAGAATTATTAGGTGAAGTATTATTCTTAGATTGGGATTGTATTCCAACAAAACCCTTAGATGATAATTTTTACGAACAAATTAAACTAAAGAATTCATCGTTACAAGTTCCATTATATTGTTATCCTAAAATAGCATTTGAAGTGATGAGGTCACAAACGGATGATGTTGTCATGAACAAATTTTTTGATGTTTTGGATAAAAATATTTCACAACATTCTCACGTACTAAATGATTCTTATGTTTTACCAAACACCGGATTCTTCTACTGTAATGATGTAGATATAATTGATGATTTGTTAGAGGTAATTAAGGGTAATGATTTACAGGGTATACCCGATGAACTATCTGTGTTATTATACACAAAGGATTTAGGTTTAGATTGGTACATTGATAACATCGAACCTACCGTAATATCAGGTAAGAATCATAATCTCGATTTTTGGAATGACGAAGAGGAGAAACTGTCAAATTTCATCAAGGAAAAAGTAACGAAAGACAATTATTTTGAACACCTTTAAAACTTTTTGTATATCACTTAAGAAAGATACAAATCGAAGAAGTCACATGTTAACTATTAAAGATAAAATGGGACTTGACTTTGAATTTTTTGATGCCATTGAATCGGATGACATTACTGAAGAGATTGAAAAAAAGTATTTCTCAAACACTGACTTCTATGAGTGGGATATAAATCAGAAAGCAGTTATGGCTACGTTTATGAGTCATATGACATTATTGAAATATTCCTGTGAAAATAAAACTAATCTTTTAATCATCGAAGATGATATTAATTACGTCGGTAATATAAATTTCAACGATGTTAAATTCGACGAGTTCGACATTTTAAATGTTGGTACACCTTTCGGTTGTTACTCATACTTTGTTTCATATAGTGGTGCGTGTAAAATACTTAATGAGATTCATTCTAAACAAATTACACAAGCTTACGATTGGGAATTGAACAAATTAACCACGGTAAGAAAACAAACAACAAACGCACCACAATTTACCCAATTGGAAAATAAATTCACATCAAATATATCACCCAATGGATACAAGAGGTATTGAGTTTGTTAGAATTCTATGGGGTAACTTTAATGATATTAAGTTACAACCACTTTATAACGAAACGGTGTACGTTTGGGGGTTAGATAACTACAACAAACTAATTGACTTAGGTTATAAATGTGTACTAATATCAAATCAGAATACGATACATGACAACGAGAACACTAAGTTTCTACATAAGTTAATTGGATTAAAAGAAGCATCGTTAAATCATGATAAGTTCATCTTCATGGATTGGGATGTGGAAATTGAGAGGGAATTAGATGATGATTTCTTCAGTGAGTTTGACGGTAAAGAATTTTTAATGCCAACATATTCATACCCAATTGAATACCTTTCATTAACTGATAAACTATCGGATGTTGGGGCAAAAAATTGGACTAATCAACAAATAATAGAAATGGAAAGATACGGTTGGAGGGAGGAAGATTTGATTGTGTTACCTAATGCCGGTTTCATTTATTGTGCCGACAAATCCATACCAAGTAGATTACTTGAAATTGCGTTAGAATATAATCTAACAACTTTAGTGGAGGAGTTTGCTATGTTCATCTATTCACAATCTGATTTTAAGAGTTATATTTTAAAATATGAACCATCTGTAATATTTGGTAGACCTATTGATACCATTTTTACTATCCATAACATAAAAAGAAACACTGAGATAAAATTACATAACAAAATTGAACAATTAATTAGAAAAAATGTCTACCTCACCCATCAATAAAATATGGACATTCGGATGTTCCTTTTCGACAGACCATTACCTCCAAATGAATGAAACTTATACAGGAGTTCTTTCAGAAAAATTGGGGGTGGATTACGAAAACTTTGCGGAAAGTGCGATGTGTCATGAAGAATGTTTTAATAGGTTAACTCAGAACATGAATCGATTTGAAAAAAACGATTTGATAATCTATCAGTTCACCGCCGGTACAAGGGAAGGATTTAAAATCAATAATGATTTTTATTATACAAGTGCCGGATTAACAAGAGACTTAAATCTAATGTTCGATTTAATGAACAAGTATTCGGGAGGTAGAGATAGATTCCCAATTACAAATGACCAATTCATTTTACTTTGTGATTACATGAATCATTGGGCACCTCATACGATATACCACAAATATCATAGAGTCTTTAATACTTTAAGTTTCCTACAGAGTAAAGTTGGAATCAAGTATAGAATTCTATGTTTAGATAATGATTTCAAACCATTTAGAACTGAACACTTTATTAACTTCCCAACAAGTTCCGATGAGAACAATTTATCAATAATGAATTGGGTTGATGAAAATAAATGGACCTTAGGTGATACCAAACCCACTCAGGTTATGAGAACTGATAAACACCCTAACGAAGAGGGACATTATAATATAGGAATACGTTTATATGAAAGCAATATTTGTTAATTGGACCGCACCTTTTTTTCATAAAAAGGATGCTCAAGGATATAACCATCTTAAGATGTTTGATTTACCTGACAATGAATATGACATCGTTGATTACGAGTTATTAATTCAAGAAGTGGCGGTTAGAAGTGCGAAGAAATACATTGGTGAAACTAAATTATACACTGATAATGTTGGGTATGAATTTTATCGAAAAAAAGGAATGTTAGATTTGTGGGATGAAATTGATGTGGACACTTTGGAAAACTTTAATGAAGAATATCCTGAAGTTAATCCTGGTAGATTTTGGACAACAGGTAAATCAATTGTGATTGGTAAAGAACCTACACCATATCTATTTTTAGATTTAGATTTCATTGTTAGAGGTTATCTACCATCATGGACAAACAACTATGATTTAGTTCACACACAATGGGAAATACAACGAGGAGAATTCTTTGTATTCGAACATCAGTTAGATAAAATTGGGGGTATATCCGATTTCTCACAAAATATGATGATGCCCAACACGTCTTTCATATTGATGAATAGTGATAAACTTAGGGACGAATATCTTAAAAAACATTTGGATATTATAACTAGAAAATATGATGAGATTCCTGAATGGTTATGGTTATTGGCAGACCAAGGGATTATGGGATATAGTGTGAGAAAATGTAAATCTAAAGTTGAAACAATTGAGAACAGATTATACATGTCATATCCTGAATTACCCGTATTAGGTCCTAAGTTACCAGGTAAAGGATTATTTTGGGTTAAGGACCCTAATAGAGTAGATCACGTGGAAAATTTAGATTACTATCATGTATGGTTAGAGAAGTATTATTACAAAACAGACACCAATTTTAGAGATACCAAAGTCAAAGAATTACAAAAAGAACTCCAATTACTTAAAGAGATAATTTAATTTGACTTTTTAGAATATTTTTGTTATATTATAATCTATGATATATTGGTTTACAGGTCAGCCTGGTGCAGGTAAGACCACATTAGCAAAACACTTAGTGGCATTTTTAATGAACACTAGTAAAGTCCTCCACATCGATGGTGATGATTTGAGAGACATATTCAAGAATAAAGACTATTCCGAAGCGGGTAGGAGAAAGAACATCGAGAGGGCACAAGACATTGCTCTTTTCATGAATGAAAAAGGTCATGATGTTGTAGTGTCATTAGTTTCACCTTACAGAGACCAACGAGAAGAATTTAAAGACAAATCTGAAGCGGTTGAGATTTATGTTCATACCACTGAAGAAAGAGGTCGTGAGAATTTTCACGTTGCCGATTACGAAAAACCTGAAGAGAATTACGTTGATGTGGATACAACAAACGTATCTGACGTAGAGTCATTTATTGATTTAATTAAAAGAATAGATTTATGAGTAAAAAGTATGCATTGTATGTAGGTCGTTGGCAAAATTGGCACAAAGGACACGAATGGTTAATCAACCAACAATTAGAAAAAGGTAAAAATGTTTGGGTTGCTATTAGAGATGTTCCACAAGATGAGAACAACCCTAAAACTGCGATTCAAATCTTACATGAATTATCTAACGAACCTTTTTTCAAAGATAATTTTGATAGAGTATTAATCTCAATCATTCCTGACATTGAAAGTATTAACTACGGTAGAGGTGTTGGTTATGATGTAATCTATCATGAACCACCCGCAGATGTTGCGGTTATTAGTGGTACCGCAATTCGAACTGGTCACATGAAACCAGATGGAACAGTTACTTACGATGAAAATAAAGGATAATGATAGTAGAAAGAAAAAGACACATTGCTAAGACAATATCGTATCGTATTATATCTACCTTAATCGGATTTGGTATAATGTGGTGGGTAAGTGGTGATGTTAAAGTAGGTGCCGCCTTCGGTGTTGCTGAATTAGTATATAAACCCATCCAATACTATCTACATGAGCGAATATGGTATAAGTGGATTAAGTATGGTTTAAGAAAAGAAAACTAACGTGAAAAAAATTGTAATAATTGGTGGTGGAACTGCGGGATGGTTAAGTTCTTTATATTTGAAAAAATATAAAAGCGACTTAGATGTAATTTTAATTGATTCTTCAAAAATTGATATACTCGGTGCTGGTGAGGGAACTACACCCAACATGCCGGGGATGTTTTCTAATTTAGATATTGATGTTAATGAATTCATTAAAAAAACAAACGCAACTAAAAAAGTTGGTATTGATTTTATAAATTGGTCACCAAATGGAGGTCAATTCAATCATGGATTTTTAACTGATTCGTATGGGTTTCATTTTGACGCTAGATTAACTTCAAAATTTCTTAAAGAAATTGCGATTGAAAGAGGTGTTGAACATATTGATGGGGTAATCACACATTTCACACAATCTGAAAATGGTAATGTTACACATATAAATTTGGAAGGTGATTTGAAGATTGATTGTGATTTTATATTTGACTGTAGTGGATATGCCAGATTGGTTATCGGTAAATTATTTAAAGGTAATTGGGTAAGTTATAGTGAACATTTAAAATCAAATAGGGCAATATCGTTTTTCTTACCTCAAAAAGAAAAAGTTACATTTGAAACTGAAACAAAGACACAATCTATTGCGATGAAATATGGTTGGATGTGGAAAATACCGCTTCAACATAGGTACGGGTCGGGATATGTATTTAACGATAACTATATAACAATAGAAGAGGCGAAAAAAGAGGCTGAGGAATATATCGGTCATGAAATTGATATTGTTAAAACCTTTAATTTTAACCCCGGTTCATATGAGAAACCATGGATAAATAATTGTGTAGCACTTGGATTAGCTAGCGGTTTTATTGAACCCTTAGAAGCCACATCCTTAATGTTACTTATTTTATCAATTGAAAAATTAATTGGTATTGGTTTAGATAATTTAGACGGAAGAAATCAATATAATGACTATGTTAATGACATTAACCACCAAACAATGTTGTTTATATGTCATCATTATAATTGTGGAAGAACAGATACTAAATTTTGGAAAGAAATCAACCAATTAAAATTACCATCAGACTTAAGTAGTATAATTGACAATTTAAAAAATATTAAAAACAACCAAGAATTGTTAAAGTATTTTCAATATGAAACTATGATACCGGTATTTGGAGTTTATAACTACAAAACTGTTGATTTGGGTCATAAAGTAAAAACAAAAAAATCTTTGATGTAATATGGAGAAGTTATATTTTGATGATACAACCTATATTTGGAAAACTAAGTTAAATCGAACATCTGATAAATCTAATTTATTAGATGAAGCAATGAAGGTTATCGAATCACAACCCGACATTAAAACGGACGGATTTGGCTATAAAAAGGAATGGAATAATAATTTAAATTTCTTAGGTGAAATTGATATAAAAACTAAAATGGATGAAATAGTTCAAATTGGAATTGATGAATGTAAAAAACTTTACGAAGAAAGAAAAATAACGTATAATAAAATTAACACAGACGCATGGGTTAACGTTGTCCGATCAATTAACCCCGTTCAATTACAATTTAAACACGAAGAATTAAAAGGTGTCGATAAATTTCACGTACATACCGATATAAATAAAGACATGCAGTCATTCGTTCCTCATTACACATATGTTTATTATGTTCAAATGCCTGACGTAATGAATGGTGAGGATGGGGTTCTATATTTTAGAGGTTCTAATAAAAAAGAATATTGGATTAGACCCGAAGAAGACGATTTGATAATTATGGATGCTGACATGCCCCATAGTCCAAATAACGCACCTAGTTCAACGATTGATAGAATTGTCATTGCGGGTAATGTTGGTTTTGACTTTATAAAAAAACAAAAATCATTAATCTAAATGTTTACAAAATATATTGAAAATTTCTTAACTCCCGATGAATGTGAAAAAATCATAACATTGGGTAATTCAGTTGGATTAATTCAAATGAAATCGTCACTTATTGTAAACGGTAAATTAATGACAGAAAATGTTCAATATGACGGTAACAAAAGAATGGGTTGTTATTTCACCGACTCATTATTACAAGAAGAATTAATAAAAAATTTAACCGAGAGGGTAATTAACATATCAAATGAAATAAATCCATATAATGGAATCACATATAACGACGTTCCGAAATATTCGTTTAATCGTTACACCTCAGGTGACTTTTTAGATTGGCACCCCGATAGTCATGAAATATTAAATGGTGCTACAATGACGTATATTATACAGTTGAATGATAAATACGAGGGAGGTTATGTGAAGTATAAGATAAATGATATTGAATATTCAGTCGAAAAAAAAGAAGGTAGTGTATTCATTTTCGATTCCAATATTGTACACTCGGTAGATGAAATAACTGACGGTGTTAGATATTCAATAAATGTATGGCCATCTAAAATAATTAAAAAAACCTTAATATAATGTTAGTAGATAATAAGTTTATGTATTTAAGTTTACCGAGATGTGCTTCAACGGCATTTCATTATTCTTGTCTAATTAACGATGTTAAGGTACAAACATATAACGGTGAGTGGGAAATCCAAAATGTGAACGTAGATTTTAAAACGTTAGACAAAAAGGACCTAATGAACCACATCTTTCATGGTCACGAATCTATTGTTGATTTACAAACTAAATTTGGTAACAACTATCCCGTAATTGCGGTTAAAAGGAATAGACACGAAAGATTTTTTTCACTTTATAAACACATATTATTTGATTTAGAAAGAATAGGATATTATAAGATTTATGAAAAATTTTCCAAATTAACGTTAGATGAACTATTTTTCTTCACAAAAGATGATTTAGCAACTAAAAAACTACGTTGGAATAAGATATGTGAGTTTTTAATGGAGTTGGGGTTACTAGATAAGAAGATAGACGTATCTGTCACTTCTAAATTTGATGTCACTAATGGTGAGATTTTTAGAACTAACCCTAAAGGATATGCGGTAAACATGATTGACATTTTATTAACCCCACTACCAAGTTGGACAAATAATGACCAAAATATTATATGGTTTGATTTTAACGAAATGAGCAAATTAGAGGATTGGGTTTCAAATATTTTAGGAAAACCATTTAAACTTGAATCAGTCAATTCAAGTAAACATATGGAATGTGAAATCGAATTGAATGAAGATTTTATAAAAAAATACAACACTATTTATGATTTTTACGACTTACCTAAAATTAATAAAACACTAATATAGGATGATAAATTATAAGGAAATATTCGATGCCTGGAAAATATCGTTCAATCCAACCGATGAACAAGAGGAATTGGCTCGAAAAAGATTAGAAGTGTGTTTGGGGTGTGAGTTTAAAAAAGAAGTCCTTAAAGGTGTTAAATGGTCAGCATATTGTGGTGATTGTGGTTGTCCGTTAAATAAAAAAGTATTCTCTAAAATATTCAACCCTTGTACAAGGAAAAAATGGGAGGAAGTGGATTCAGAATATATGATTTCAGTACCTACTAAAAATAAAAACTCCCTGATTTAATATATACATATATAAGAAAAATAGTTTACAAATAATACTCTTATTCGTATATTTATAGTAAGATAAAAAAAAATTATGAAAGCAACTATAATTGGTAGTGATTTACTGCAATCAAATAACTCGGTGAAATTATTGGAAATAAACACCAACACCACGATTTACAATCAGGGTGCGGATTTATTAGATTATGATTCTTTATTTACAATGTTAAATGAGAATAGTATTAATGAATTTCATTTTATATGGACAGAAGTACATTCTTATAAACCATTAACAGAACAATATAGGTTCAAAAAAATATTAGAACAGAAGTGTGTTGAAAATAACATAACTTTCACTGATTATATGGTACCTGTGAATTCGGTTACGGTACCGTATATTGAGGATGCCTCTAATAAATTTATATTGAGACAATCTTTTGATACAACTGCGTTAGTTGATGAGACATACTGTGCCGATAAATTTGAATTTTTCTCGTTAATGAGCGGAACGACTTATGTACCAAAAACATACTTTACGTCAGATACATTAACTATGGATACTTTAAATGAAGTTGATTTTAGTGTAACTGATACCCCTAATTTATTGGTGAAACCAAGAATTCCAAATTACAATGTTTTAGATTACCCATCGTTGTATCGAGTTTCAGGTTCAACCGAGTTAACTTCAGTGAAGGAGAATTTAGAATCTGGACATTTAGTCCAAGAATTTATATTTTCAGAAGAAAATTTAGTTGAGGGTCGTTATTCAATTATAAGAAGTATTGATATTATATATGGTTCAAATTTGGATGTTATCAATATGGGTGGATATTCACAATCAACCATCATTCCTTTATCATTCACGTCTGATGAATTTGTATCGGGAACGAATAAACTAAATCAAAAAAGTAGATACAAATACATCACTAAAGAATTAGGTAACCCGTCCCCAATTAATTATCATACAGATGACGATAGTTTAATTTTAAACTATAACGGAACTTTAACAGATGTTGATACAATTCAATTAGGTGACTTAGTTAGATCAATTGATTTTGTGGATTTTAATGACAACAAAGCATCAAAATTTGACGAAAAAATATTCACAATCGGTTGGGATAGTACATTACAACAATCTAATGATACATTAGTACAAACAGGAACAACTTTACAACATACCCAATCCGCCTCAGTTGACACCATTTATATTCGTATAACATTATCTGATGGAAGGACTTGGGTAGATGCTCCATCTTCAACATATTACATCGAAGAATCAGGGTCAACTGCGACTAGATTTGAAAAGGTGAACAAAATGTTTATTGGTGATAAAATTGTTATTACCGACGCGACTACTAGTGAATTAACGACTGTTGAGATTACAGGATTAGAAATGGAACACGCTCAGAAAACCATATATAGTTTGGATTTTGAACCTTCAGATTTATTCTTAGTGGATATTGGTGATGGTGATTTTAGTGTAATGCACAACTCATGTTGGTGTCCTTGGAACTATTGTGGTCACTGGTGTAACAGCTGGTATTGTCCTAGTTGTAGTGGTACCGAATCTAAATTATAAAAATTTACATAAAAAGAAATATTATGGCACAAAAAGAGAGAATAGAAAGACCAGCACAAATAATCAAACCGATTATCGCCCCGCTATCAAGTGATTTAAAGTCAAAAGTTGCAACTGCTTTTCAAGCTGTTGTTAATGAAATTAAGACTAAACACTTGGGATAGTTTATGAAACTATTCACATATGGTGATAGTTGGACCGAAGGTCAGGGAGTTAATGTAGTTAAAGAAGAATTAATTGATAATAGGGAGGAGAGAAAAAAGTTTAGGAACGATAGATCGTGGCCTTCAAAACTTTCGGTACTATTAGATGTTAATCATCAAAACCAATCAATTTCAGGGGTAAATAATAATTTCATTTTCAATGGAGTTATAAACGACATTAAATCGGGAATAGTTAATTCAGGAGATTTAATTATAGTGATGTGGTCATCATCTTTAAGGGATGATGTACCATTCTTCCCATTAAAAGAATGGCATACATGGGGGACAAATTATATTAATGAAACTCATAAAAAAAAGTGGTTTGTGTGGAAAGATTTAACTAAAAACTCCACATACAATGACTTCTTAATCAACTTCAAAGAATTCTTTATTGATGAGTTATTCACTCAAGATTATTATAACATTGTAAATCAAAATTATATTTTATTTATACAAAAACTATGTGAACATTATCATGTTAACTATGTCTTTTGTGACGCATTTGATAAAATGGTTACTAATGTAAAACCCGAAAACGATAAAACAATTCATATAGATAAAAGACCTTATTGGGGTTTTGGGGATAAAACGTTTAAGGATTTACTTATTTCAACTAACGATAGGAATGTTTGGGAAATACCACAAATTGATATAATGAAAACCCCTGGTATGCATCCATCTGAACTTGGGTATAAAATAATTGCTGATGAACTTTTTAACTTCATTGATAAAAATAAAAGTGATATAATTAGATTTACCGAGGTAAAAAAGATTAAGATTTTTTAATGAATTATAGTATTAATAATAATTTTTGTGACGAGACAGAAGCTAAAGAGATAATTAAATTTTGTCTTGAGAATGGTGAGGTGTTTTCATATGACCCCAAAGAAACTTGGGATTGTAGACGCATTTATGACTCGGAATTCAAATTAAAAATTCTTAATAAAATTAAAAATGATAATTTTAAAATATGGTTTGATTTTGAAACCTTTAACTTAAAAAACTTTAATATTAGTTTAACCTCATATTATGATGGTAGATACCTAAATCTACATAAAGATAAAACAAGTGAATTGACAACCGTAATTGTCTTATCGGATAATTTTGACGGAGGTCAATTTGTTTTATCAAATAAGGATAATCCGTCAACCCATTTTAAAAATTTAGATGGAATGTCAATATTCGATTTAAAATTGGGAGATAGTATTTCGTTTGATGGGTCAAAGACATTTCACGGAGTTTTACCCGTTACCAACGGAATTAGATATGCGTTAAACGTTTGGATGACTGAAACTGATTTTAACTACCCTAAATTAAAAAACGATAGAACATTATTATGAGAATTGCTATTGTTTGTAATGGTCGAAGTGGATCAACATCATTAACATATTTTATTAATTGTTGTTTGTTGTTTGAGAATAAAAAACATTCTTTATTTTTTGAACCTTTTAATTATAGAAATTTAGATAAGGAGAAAAAAATTAAAAAAATCGATGAGATAGTAAATAAACAAAACGTGCTGGTTAAGACTTTCATTGATAGGGATAATTTTCCACATGAATCATTTAAAAACGTTGAGGAGTATTGGGATTGGTTTTATACCTTTTTCGATAAAGTAATCGTATTAGAAAGGGAGAATAAAAGACTTCAATCCGAGAGTTTACTATACCATTTAAAAATATCTGAAAATCAAACTGTAACACCTCATTGGCATAAACAAAAATATTACGACTTGTCTATTGTTGATGAAAACGAAATTATTGGGTTGACTAAACATTTAGAATCCGAATCTAATTTTTTAAAATCTATATCAGACAAGGGTTATCCACATTATACATATGAGAAGATATTTGTGGATAAATGTTCAGAGACTATAACTGATTTATTAAATTATTTAGGTTTATCTTTCAATCAAAATTGTGTAGATAAATGGATTAACTCACCATATAAAAAGGTGAGGTTAGATGAAAAAACAAATAAATTATTATAATGGTCAATCTTAAAGAATATATGTGTTCAGTACCATTTAATGGTTTAGAAATACACGATAATAGTGCGTTCATGTGTTGTGCCAGTTGGTTAACAAAACCACTACCAAAAAACGGTGCGATTAAAGATTTATGGAAGTCTGATGAGGCAAAAGAAATTAGAAAATCGGTAACAGATGGTTCATATAAATTTTGTGATAAAACACTTTGTCCTTATTTAAGTGAATTATTAAAATTTAATAGAACTCAAGTTGGTCCCGTAAAACACATCAGCCAAGTATCGGATGAAATTAAAAACTATATTGAAAACGGTGAGGATAGTTTTACAAGTGGACCGACGATACTTCAGATGTCATTTGATAGAACATGCAATTATAAATGTCCGTCGTGTCGAGTAGATATGATTGTAGCTAGTAGTGAAAAAATTAAGACCATTAATTTAACGATTGATGAAATTGAAGTGGCCTATTCCAATTCAATTGAGACAATTTATTGTTCGGGTACTGCCGACCCATTCGCTTCGGTATCATATAGAAATTTTCTCAGAAACTTCAATCCCAAAAAATACCCCAATTTAAAATCTATACACCTACATACCAACGCTAGTTTATGGAATAAAGAGATGTGGGATAGTATGCCCAACATACACAAGTATGTACATAGTTGTGAGATTAGTATTGATGCGGGAACACAAAACACTTACGAAAACGTAACGAGATTAGGAGGTAATTGGGATAATTTATTAAACAATCTTAGATTCATCTCAACAATCAAATCAATTAGAAATGTAAAATGCTCATTTGTAGTTCAACAGTCAAACTATAATGAGATGAGTACGTTTTTTGATTTAATACGTTCAATTTTCGGTAAAAAAACTAAAGTCTTTTACGGTAGATTGACAAATTGGGGAACATTCTCCAATGAAATGTTTAAGTTTTTAGATGTTGCCGATGAAACCCATCCCGAACATTCATTTTTCTTAGAGGAATTTAACAAAGTGGCAATAAGTCCTTTTGTCTTTCATAATTTACATGATTTTATTGAAAAAAAGGAAACTAAGTTGATTTAATAGATAAAATTACTTATATTTTATCTAATGAAGATACTTGCTCACGCTCCGTTTATTGGTACAACAGGTTACGCAAACCACGCACGTTCATTCTTTTGTGCACTCAACAAGTACCATACAGTAAAAGTTAGAAACCTTACCATTGGAAACAGTTGGAAGGGTATGAATAATCGTCCACATGATGGTGAATCTTATTTCACAGAAGAGATTGGGGACATGTTGATATTACAGACATTACATAGGGCAGATGGTAATGGTAGGGTAGATGAACCTATGTACGATTACAAAGGTGATTTTGTACCCGACGTTCACATTGTTTTAATGGAAACGAATAACCATTACTTCTATGAAGATTATGATGGATATAAAATCGCATACAACGTATGGGAATCAACGAGATACCCCGATGAATTCTTCAATAGATTATTCTATTTCGACGAAGTATGGGTACCAACACAATGGCAATTTGATTGTTTAGTTGAACAAGGTTATCCGAAAGAAAAGATTTTCATCGTACCCGAGGGTGTTGATGTTGATACATTTAAACCAATTAAAAAATTCCCTAAAAGAGAAAAGGTACGTTTCGTACATTTTGGAAGGTGGGATTATAGAAAAGGTACAACAGAAATATTACAAGCATTTGCGGAAGAGTTTAAAGATGTGGATGACGTTGAACTTTTAGCATCGGTAGAGAACCCATATCCATATGATGGTATGAATTCAACAGATGAAAGGGTTAAACATTATGGTATTGACACTAAGAATATTAAGTTTTTAAATTTTCCCTCAAGAGAAGAATATGTAAATTATTTACAAACAGCACATGTATTTGTTTCATGTGCTCGAAGTGAAGGTTGGAACTTACCTTTAATTGAAGCAATGGCTTGTGGTACACCATCCATTTATTCAGATTGGGGTGGACAATTACAATTTGCTGAAGGTAAAGGTGTACCCGTGGCAATTAAAGGATTAAGACCTGCTAATATAGAACATAAAGAATGGCCCGGAGAATATTGTGAACCTGATTGGGATGACTTGAAGCGTCAGATGAGACAAGCGTACGATTATAATACCGCTATGTGGATAAAGGCGGTCGGTGATTCTAAAGATATTCACAATAAATTTAATTGGGATACAGTTGCGAAGGGTGCGTGTGATATATTGGAAAGAAATAAAAAACCATTTGCATTCGTAACAACAGGTAACTTAGGTTACATGCCGGTGATTGAGAAGTTAGTCCAATCATTATTAGAATTTTCTGAACAGAAGATTTTAGTTTATGGTATCGATTGTGAGGTTCCATTTGATTATCCAAATGTTATTAAGAGAACAATAAGTGTTCCTAAAATTTCAGAACACGATAAGTGGTATTGGAAACAATGGTCATGTATTGAGGCATTAAAAGAAGACTTTGAAAACTTCGTATGGGTTGATGGTGACGTGGTTGTTAACCATAACATCGATGACATTAGACAATACTTTGGTCAAATCGAGAACTACCCAATTGCCGATATTCACGTACAAGAAGAATTCTTCGGTATGTACGATAACGGTAATAAATCTCAATTATTCAATCAAGAATTGGCAAATGAATGGGGTATAGGTAAACGTAACCCATACATGCACATTTGTTTATATGTTTATAATAAAAATTGTAGTGAATGGTTTGACGAATTACTTACTCACTACGTTTCATTAATGAAGACCAAACCTGAAGATTATAAGAGACTATATCTTTGGAATGATGAAGGTATCGATAATGCGATGAGATGGAAACATGGTCACATGAAACATTTACCGTTATCAAACTTCGACACTTCGTCTTACGACGGTGACGCTGGGTTCATCGATAAATCATTACATCAATTCTATAAGTTTTGGAATGAAGATGGTCCACAAAATTTTGATAGAATATTTGGTTATCAATTTATACCAAAAGACAAATCAAAAATCATCTACTTTCACGGTAATAAAAACGCCGAGATTTCGGATAAGATGATTGAGTTTATCAAAATGCAAAGAGACAAATCATTTTATAAGTCACATTGTTTCTACACAGATGTTTATAAAGTTGAGAATTTCTCGAAGTACTTCCAATACGAAGGTTCAACTATGGATGTGGCTGCTAAGTTTGGTTGGTCAGTTGCAATTTTCCATGAGATTTTTAACTTATTAGATTACTATAAGAATAGAGAACGAAGTATTAATGAAGGAGACACTGTTGTTGACTTAGGTGGTAACATCGGAGTATTCAACAGATGGGCGTATAGTCAAGGAGCGAGTAGAGTAATATCGTTTGAACCTGATAAGAGATACTTTAAATTACTTTCTTTAAACGCGGACCCACGTTCAGTATTATTCAACGCTGCGGCAAGTGATTCAATTGGTGAATTAAGTTTATTTGAAAGTATCCACTTGGGTGGATCTAATTTATTTGGTACACAAGAAGGTGCTAAGGAATATAAAGTTAGAACTTACACATTAGATTATCTTTTTGAGACCGGATTAATCGATAAGATTGATTTCTTAAAAGTTGATATTGAAGGTGCTGAACATCACGCATTAGCGGGCATTAGTAACGAAAACTTAATGAAAGTGAAAACAATATCAATGGAGTATCATCACAGTCACTTTAATTATAATGAAGAATTAAGACAGAATCTAATCGATAGGATGGTTGGTTTAGGATTTAACTCATATCTTTTATTTATGGGTACAAATAATGCCTTACAAATGTTATATTTCACACGATGAGTAAGTTATGGGTTTTTGGTGATTCCTTCAGTGAGACATTTAAAAAAGAAAACGGAGGAATTTATTTAGAATGGAAAAAGAAATATGTTGAATTTAAAGGATACGAACCTAAAGTATTTGGTGACATTGTGGCCGAAAGGTTCAACTTAGAGTTAATGAATACCAATTTAAAAGGATTGGCATCGGACAACTCAACAATTTTAGGTAGAATTATTGAACATTGTGATGAGATTAATGATGGTGATGTTATAAGTGTTGGATGGTCCACAGTAACAAGATTTAGAATGGCAAATTTTAAAACTAATATTTGGGATATTATAAATCCAACACACCCGATTGCCGATGGTTCTTTTTTATCTACAAAGACGGTTGAGGAAATAGGAGTTAATCGAACACATAATTTTTATCATAATGAATTATGTGATTGGGTTAAGTTGGTTGATAGATTATTCAAAAATAATAAAGTCATCCAATGGACGTGGACTGAACCGAAGTTAATGAAGTTCCATAGTATCAAAGATGACACCAACGGTTTATTGAGTGATAATCATTGGTCAGAAAGAGGACATCAAGAATTCGCAGAATGGTTTATTGATTGTCATAACAATAATAATTGTATAGATTTTTTTAAAAAAAAGTAACATAGATGAATACATTAGATAAATTAGCAAAATCGTTCGGAACCGATAAATGTTCCGATAATCACAACTATTGCAACAAGTACGAGAAGTATCTCCCTTTCAAAAGATACGATGAATTGAATATATTGGAGATAGGGGTATTAGACGGTAAGTCATTATTAACATGGAAAGATTATTATTATCGATCAAACATTTTAGGTATTGACATTAATCCTGATTGTAAAAAATACGAAGAAGAAAGGATTTCAGTTGAGATTGGTTCACAGGCAGACGGAGCATTTCTATCAAGAATTTGGCGACAGTATGGTCCATTCGATATGGTATTAGATGACGGATCACATATGAGTTCTCACATGATATATTCATTTGAACATCTATGGGGTAGTGTTAAGTCTGGTGGTGTTTATGTAATTGAAGACGTTGGGTGTTCTTATTGGGGAGATTACGAAGGAGGTTATTTAAAACCATCCTCTTGTATGGAATATTTTAAATCGTTGTCCGATGACATTAATTTTAGAGGATTAATGAACTTTAACACACCTAATGTACATGCGAGAAGGGAAGATTGGTTAATTGATTTATCTAAGGACACACAACCTGGATGTAAAACTGATATTGAATCTATAAACTTCCTTAATGGAATTATTATTATAACTAAAAGATAATGGCGCACGTATTTGACGAAGATATTTTTATAATTGATTGTTGGTTAGACACAAAAGAGAAAGAAGATACATTAATAAATCTAATTAATAGAGTTAAAGGTTTTAATGTACCAATCATTCTGTGTGGTCACTATCCCGTTAAACCCGAAATCCAAAAGATGGTTGACTACTTCATCTATGACGGGAACAATGATATTTTATTAGAGAAGGACTTTAGTAATTACGAGGTTCTTAGCGATAGATGGACAATAATGAATGACTATAAGATATTCAATAAAGTAGATTTCCATCATGATTATGCCATATGGTTGACCATGAAGAACGCATTTAACCTCGCTAATCAATTAGGTAAAAAATATATTCACTTCTTGGAGTACGATAACTTACCGGACGAAATACAATATCGTCAGGCATTTATGGAGTACATTAGAGGTAACGATGCGGTGGTCTATGAGTATATGGAGAATTCGACAAAAGAAGAAAGTCCATATAGTTCCACTTATATATTCTCAATTAGAACACATATTGCCTTGGAATTAATTAACAAGGTAAACAGTAAAGAAGAATATTTCAAGAACAGACCGAATGGTTGGCAGTTAGAAAAGGTATTCTTCCAAACACTAAAAAGTGTCACCAATAATATATTCGTTAGTAAGTATATCCCTAACAATGAGGAACTTAACATATTTGCCGCTTGGAATAGAAATGGTATAATTAGAAATGGTGCGAGATTTCAAACATATTTAGCACTTGACGAGGGAAATAGACTTCACATTCATTTCATTTCAGGGTTTTCGGAGAAACCCGCAGACAAAGATTATCTTGTTGAGGTAAATTATAATGGTAAAAACTTCTTTTATACTATAAACAAAAATGCTTATCATTTGGAGGAGTTGGGACAATATGAAATTGGTCAGAAAGTCTCAGTCTATTACCAAGGTATTGAGGTATTTACACAAGTGTTAACCGAAGACTCGTCTGAGTTTAGAAGAAAGAATAAATTAGAACGAGCACACAAACAGTCAAATCGAAGATTTAATATTAATTTCATCGACGGTCCATTTATTGAAATCCTTGATAATGTAGATTTAACCTATAAGGTAGATTTTGTTAATAGTAAGAATAATAAAATCGAATATTCAACTGTAATGAAGTCCAACACATGGGCAAAATGTTCTATAAAATATTATGTTGATTGGGTAATCAAAGTTAAGGGTATCGATAACGACTACGAAGGTCATTACGTTTTAAACCCAAAAGGTAATAGAATTTTAATTGGATTTGAAAGTAAATCTTTGGGTGATAATTTGGCCTTCATCCCATATGTTGAGGAATTTAGAAAAAAACACGATTGTGAAGTATTTTGTTCAACATTCCACAATGAATTATTTAAAAAGGAATATCCGAATATTCAATTTGTAACCCCTGGTGAAAGTGTGAACAATATTTTAGGATTATTTAGATTAGGAGTTTTCTATGATGAAAATAGAAAAATAGATTACACTAAACATCCGACTAACCCAATTAAAGAACCATTACTTAAAATTGCGTCCGATATTTTGGGGTTAAGTTATAAGGAGATTAAACCTAAGTTACCTAAATTAGGTAAGAAGAAAAAGAAAATGGTAACCATCGCAATCCATTCTACAGCACAAGCTAAGTATTGGAATAACCCAACAGGTTGGCAAGACGTGGTTGATTATTTGAAAAGTAATGGGTACGAAGTTAGATTACTTTCAAGAGAAGAAGACGGGTACATGGGGAATAGTAACCCTAAAGGGGTCACACAACAACCACCAAGCAGCACCAAAGAATTAATTAAAACAATCCAAGAGTCCGAATTCTTTATCGGTATTAGTAGTGGACTTAGTTGGTTGGCGTGGGGCGCTGGTGTACCTGTTGTATTAATCTCAGGATTCACCGACGTTTATTTAGAACCATTCAAAGATATTCACAGAATAATTAATAAGGATGTTTGTAATAGTTGTTGGCACACACATGAGTTTGATCCGGGTGATTGGAATTGGTGTCCAATAAATAAGAATACTGATAGGCAATTTGAGTGTTCAAAAACCATCTCATCGTCTTGTGTGATTGATACTTTAAAAAAATTGATTATTTAATAATCTTTTATGTAAAAAAGGTATATGCGAAGTATTTATTAGATGTATAATACCAAAATTACATGAAAATATTTGACGCACTCGTAACAGGTTCACTCGGAGTATCAGGTTCAGCTCACGTTCAAGGTGACTTAACTGTTCTAGGAACGATAAATGCAACTATTAGTGGTACAACATCAAATGCTGTTTCAGCATCGTATTCAGTTTCATCTTCATATGCTGCTGAAGCCGATACACTTGATGGGTACAACTCAACAGACTTCGCAAAATTATCACAATCTAACACTTTTACTACCGGACAAACCGTAAGTGGTTCTGTTTTGATTCAAGGTGACCTTTATATAAACGGTACACAATATACTGCCGCAACTTCGGGAACAAGTGGAACGGCTGGAACATCTGGTTCTAGTGGTTCATCAGGTTCTAGTGGAGTATCTGGTTCTTCAGGAACTTCAGGTAGCTCAGGTTCTAGTGGATCTTCAGGAACTTCAGGAAGTTCAGGTTCATCAGGAACAAGTGGTAGCTCAGGTTCTTCGGGAACAAGTGGAAGTTCAGGTTCTTCAGGTTCTAGTGGATCTGATGGTTCATCAGGAACAAGTGGAACTTCAGGTTCTTCAGGTTCTAGTGGTACGGCTGGAACCTCAGGTTCAAGTGGTTCTTCAGGTAGTTCAGGAACAAGTGGGTCCAGTGGTTCATCAGGTTCTAGTGGATCTTCAGGAACATCAGGTTCTTCAGGTAGTTCAGGAACAAGTGGGTCTAGTGGTTCATCAGGTTCTTCAGGAACGTCAGGAACTGCAGGTTCTTCAGGAACGTCAGGTTCTTCGGGATCAAGTGGAACATCTGGTTCATCAGGAACAAGTGGAAGTTCTGGTTCTTCAGGAAGTAGTGGTACAGCGGGAACTTCAGGTTCTTCAGGAACAAGTGGAAGTTCTGGTAGTTCAGGTTCTTCAGGAACTGCCGGTACATCGGGAACTTCAGGAAGTAGTGGTAGTTCGGGTTCATCAGGAACAGTAACATTAGTGGGTACGACAGATAATGGTATTATAACTCTAAATGGTACTTCACCAAATGCTACTGTTGAATCAAATTTAACTTTTGATGGATCAACACTTACAGTTACCGGTGACATTTTAATAACCAATAATTTATTGGTTCAAGGTACAACAACAAGTTTACAAGTTAACAACTTATTAATTGAAGATAAATTAATAACATTAGCAAGTGGTTCAGCAACCGCAGCAGCTGCTAATGGTGCGGGTATTGAGGTTGTAGGACCAACGACAGCGGCGACAATTACTTACGCTAACGCTGACGATAGTTGGAATTCAAACAAACAATTTAACGTACCATCATTAAAGATTAACGGAACACTATATTCAGCGGCAACTTCAGGTTCTTCAGGAACTTCGGGAAGTTCAGGTTCATCAGGAACATCAGGTAGTTCAGGTTCATCTGGAAGTAGTGGAACGTCAGGTTCTTCAGGAACAAGTGGAAGTTCTGGTTCTTCAGGTAGTTCTGGAACATCTGGTTCATCAGGAAGTTCTGGAACAAGTGGGTCTAGTGGTTCATCAGGTTCATCAGGAACTTCAGGTAGTTCAGGTTCATCTGGAAGTAGTGGAACATCAGGTAGCTCAGGTTCTTCAGGTTCAAGTGGTACATCAGGTAGTTCAGGTTCTTCAGGAACTTCAGGTTCTTCGGGAACAACTACGGTTACCAATGGTACTAATGACTACGTAATGACTAGTACTGGTGGTGTAGGATTAAATGGTGAGGCTAACTTTACATTTAACGGTACAACAGCTTATATAAACGGAGCGTTGGGTGTCGGAACATCAACACCTACAACAACAGGTTTAATTAGAGCAACCAATGACGTTATTGCTTACTATGGTTCAGATAGTAGATTAAAAGAAAACGTAACACCAATATCCAATCCTCTTGAGAAGATTCAACAAATCGGAGGTTATGAGTACGATTGGATTCCAATGGAAGGTATTCACGAAAATGAAGGACATGACATCGGGGTAATTGCTCAGGAAATTGAATCAATATTACCTGAAATCGTAACGACAAGAGAGAATGGTTATAAAGCCGTTAAATACGATAGAATAGTTGCTTTATTAATTGAATGTATAAAGGAACAACAAAAACAAATTGATGAATTAAAAAACAAATAATAAAAGAAAGGGACTCAATTAGAGTCCCTTTTTTATTTCTATTAACATATTACCAGATTGATACTTACCAGGTTCATAATGAGGAATAGAAAGTCTAAGCTTCTGAAGATTTATTATATCTTCTTCTGTAAAAGGATTTACTTCGCTTATCATTACATCTACGGTATCTGTCAAGGTAAATTTAGATCTTAAATCATATCGAGTATTCACTTGTTCCTTTTCAATATAATCATCAGGCATTGATAACGTTTTAATTTTATCAAAGAACGGTTCGAGTTCATATAGTTTATTAACATGTCTTGTTGTTAAACCCATTGTGAAGGTGTTAAACTTAAACTCTTCGTCCTCCCAATATCTAAGTTCATTAAAGGCATAAATCGGAATACCCCACTTTCTAACAAAATTTCTATTTGAATTAATTTCAATTATCATTCTGTTATTTTTCATGTCATCACTAAATCTTGATGTCTGCGAAACAAAATGATAGGTGACCGCAGAATCACAAGTTTTTAATTGATACCCTTTTAGTTTCGCACGGATAATAAAATCATCGTCCTCACAAAAACATGGGAAGAAACTATAACCATCGAAGTACCCAACATCCTCAAACATTTTCTTATACCCACTCATAAAGAATACGGCACCTGGATGTAACGTGTTACTATTTTTTGATTTCTGTACGTAAGTGCTAAAATTGTAATAATCAAAGTTGTGGAAACCTTCACCCAAATCTAAGATAACTTTACCTGGTCTTTTATGACCAGCAAAGATTGGGGGTTCGATTGTTGTATAGGATAACAATAGATTGGGTTCTAATAGTCTTTCTATAGATTCTAAGAACCCTTCACCTATAACCATGTCATTGTGTATCAGAACTAATTTTTCTGTGTCTACAATCTTAATACCCGCATTGTACGTGTCCGAGAAAGTTAATCTATCATCATCGTGGATATACGAAAGATATTCATCATCTAACGACTCTAACCATTCTTTAGTACCATCATAAGAACCTCCACTACTTATAACAAATGGTGCGGTTGGATATAACTCCCTAACTCTTTTATAACAATTCTTAGTTAAGTCTAATTTATTATAGACCGCTAATACAAAACTAATATCCATCTTTTCCTATAATTTCAAATTTAGGACATGGTACAATAAATTTACCACCTCCGTTTAAATATTCTTTCTCTCTTTCAGTAAACTCAGAAATAAAATGCCAAGGAAGTACTAACATATAATCTGGTTTCATTTTTCTCACATCATCCTCAGATAAAATTGGTACGTTGGTTCCGATAGTCTTATGTCCAAACTTATATGGACTACGTTCGGCAATTGCGTCGATTAAAGTATTATCTAAACCGAAGTATTGTAGTAAGGTATTTCCTTTAGTTGAAGCACCATAACCACATATTATTTTACCTTTTGATTTTTCTTCCTTAATAAAATCAACCGTTTGTTTTTTTAAGTCTTCAATACCTTGATAAAAATCTAACCATGTTTTTGTTGAATCTAAATTTTGAGTTTGTTCCCATTGACGGATAGATTCAATTCTAACATCACATACATCTCTGTAAGGTGTTGTTGCGAATTTAGTGATGTCAGAATCTTCTTTCTTAATGTAGACTCTGAAACTTCCACCATTAACGTCGTTAAGTTGACAATCAACAATCTCTAAACCAGCCTCAATCATTAACTTCTCTAAAGAATTTAATGACCAATAGTATACGTGTTCATGACATATGTTATCGAACGCCAATTGTTTAATCATTAAGGGAGTATAACTCATTTGAATAACAAATAATCCGTCATCATCTAACACCTCTTTAACATCATTTAAAAAATTAATCGGTTCATCTAAATCATAGAACATAGCTATACATGTTATTACCTTAGCTTTCTTTGATTTAAATTTAGAACGATTAAAACTTTCTAATGTAAAATAATCTTGAATAATGTCATCGGCAACTAATCTCGATTCAACGGCAAAAGAATCTTCAGCGGGGTCGATACCTAATTTATTAATGTGTTGACCAACATAACTTAATAATGTTCCATCGTTACAAGCAATGTCTAACCACAAATCATCTTTTTCTAATTTTTGTACCTTCTTGATGTTTTCTACGATGTCAAATAATTCTTTCTTCATTGTGGAATTCACACCACTACGGTACCAATACTTCCCAAACATGGAATGTATAGGTGTACACTTTTCTAATCTAGCGGCACCATACCTCTCATCAATTATTAAGGTTAAATCATGTTTACCCGATCTTGCCTCTTCATCTTGTTTGATAAAATCGGAAACATATAATTCACCTAAACTAAATAATTTTTTCATATTAAATGTCATCTCGGATGAAACCTTTGTTTTGTCCCCATTCCATAAATTTTTGTTGGACAGTTTCGTTTCTAATATCCTCAGTTTTTAAGTCTCTTACGTTAGGTCTTATTAATTTTAAATCGAAGTCAGGTAATTGAACAACATAATAATCTAATTTCATTACAGATTTTGCAAACTCAGTATGTATGTTTCCAATCATATTTGTTGGTAACGAATCAATAACATTATAAAGAGTTTTGAAATGACCCATAAAGAAATAATCCAAAAGAAAATATTGTTCTAATGAAGGTTTACCCGTAACGTATATTGGAGTTAAACCAAAAATAGCATCTTCTCTTATGAATTTTGAATAATAGTCAGACGAATAATTGTAAAAACAATAGTTATCGGGTCTTGTCATTATTAACATATCATACTCAACACCACTGTCCTTAATCATATTCAACGAACTCTTTAAAAGAAATAGATGTTTATTGTTATGGTATTCTTTATCATCAGAAAAATCATAATCATTTACATCGTAAATCTTAATCTTTGCGTTTGGTATGTGTTTCAAAATCATTTCTTCAGTCACATCCTCATCAATATGTATATCTAACACACTGCTTGATTGAACCGATTTTTTCCATGTTGAGAAATATACATCACAATCTAAATCGTTTAAAAATTTCCAAGACTTGACTGCGATGTCAAATTCCCTATACATACCCGAAACAAGTACTGCTGTTTTCATATGTTTAATATAACAAAAAATAAATGAATTTTGAATTAACTTTTGAGTTTCTCTTTAATTAAAGATGTGGATATACTATCGGTGTAGGGAATATAAATTAATACATATCCATTATCATCCAACCATTGTTGAGTGAAGTTCATTTGTTTATAATAATCCTTCTTCGCCCAATCACTACCTATTACAATAAACTTAGGGTTAACGTCGAGAATTGTGGGTTTAGAATCCTCACCCTCAGTATTTGGGATAACCCTATCAACATATCTACACGATAGGAGAACTTCTTTTCTTTCCTCATAACTAATAATTGGGTATTCACCCTTATATCTGTAGATAAACTCATCAGTATTCAATGATACTGTTACATGATCACCAATCTCTTTACACTGACGAAGAAAATTTACGTGACCTTTATGAAACAAATCAAACGTTCCTCCTGTGTACACTTTACGATTACTCATATCCATTTAATTACGTCATTTATTATTGTCCAAACACTATTAACCGATTGATTAGCAACGTTTTGAACTTCGGTATGATTAGCATCTAAATCACCAATCATATTTGTTACTATTGACATCGAGAATATCTTCATCCCCATTTGTTTTGCCACAATGACTTCAGGTATGGTCGACATACCAACAGCATCGGAACCGATTAACTTTAGAAATCTATATTCTGCCGGTGTCTCGTATGTCGGTCCCGATAATGCGGTTAAAACACCTTCCTTAATTCTGATTCGATTTTTATAACCACATAGTAAACCAACACCGATTAATTCTTTATCATAGACTGAAGACATGTTAACAAACCTATCACCAAATTCTGGTTCATGTTTACCAATTAATGGATTGCCGTTCATTAAGTTTATATGGTCGTTAACTAACATAATGTCACCAACATTAAACGATTGATTTATACCACCTACAGCGTTTGTTGTTATAAGTGTTTTCACACCTAACATACTCATGATTCTGATTGGGAATGTTACATCGGACATTGAATGTCCTTCATAGTAATGATTACGTCCCTGCATTATAACAACGGGGATTTTATCTATATAACCAAAAACTAAATTACCCTTGTGACCATCTATACTTGAATTAATAAAATTAGGTATATCACCATATTTTAATGAAACCGTATCTGATAAGTTACTAACTAATTCACCCAAACCTGAGCCCAAAATAATACCCACAATTGGTGAAATTGATATGTTTTGTTTTATATGTTCACAGGTTTGTTTATATCTTTCCATCAATTACTTTTTCCAAAAACTATAAATCCCATTATCTAATTCGTAAAATGGCCACACAAACCTATCTCTTTTGGGTTGAGTTTTTGCCCAAGACCACATATTAATTAATCCTTCCTTTAGATTTGTTTTATGTTCGAATCCTAAAATGTCAACTGACTTCTGCCAAGTTGGTATTGAATGTTTTACTTCATGTCTTTGTTCTTTAAAGATAACCTCACCTCCACCAATAACACTCCTCAATATTTCATTGGCATCTAATATTGAATGTTCCTTAACTCCACCCAAATTGATAATTTGTTTAGATGCTTCAGGTAACACACAAGCTCTCCATAAACATGGTAAACTATCATCAATATAACTAAAAGCTCTTGTCTGTGAACCATCACCAAAGATTGTCATAGGTTCATTATTCATGTGTTGATACATCCAAATACCTAATACATTACGATACTTGTCCCATATGTTTTGTTTAATACCGTAAACATTGTGTGGCCTAATGATACACCAATCTAATCCGTGTTGTTCACCAGCAATCTGTATATCCATTTCACAACCATATTTTGCGACCCCATACGGATCAATTGGTTTTGGAATTTGCTCTTCGTTAAAGATTCCTCCATTACCGTGACCATACACCGCTAAGGTTGAAGTAAACACTAAACGCTTAACGTTATGTTTGATACATTGATTAATAACTCTCGCGGTTGCTACTAAGTTGTTCTCGTAGTTATATTGTCTTATAAATGGAGAAAGACCTTCAGCCGCGTAAGCTGCGAAATGAAACACGTAATCAAATTTGTTTACCTCAAAACAATTTTCAATTGGGTGAGATACCAAATTCATTTGCCAAAATTCAACCTTTGGGTTAACATTCTCTTTATATCCACCACTCAAATCATCCATACCTACAACGTGTACTTCAGGATGATTCTCAATTATATAATCTGCGAGTCTTGAACCCAATAGTCCGGCAACTCCTGTAATTAATATTCTCATATTGTACTATAAAAATTATTTTGTTTCTCTTGTCTTGTGATTGTTTTATGATGTGAGATAAAGTATGCGGGTTCGTCCATTGGTAAAAGAGAATACATCTTTGCACCCACAATTCTTTCATGAACTTTACCGGACCAAGATAGATGTTTTTTATAAATTCTTCCTTGATAATCAGGGAAATTAACCCAACCCCTTTCATTAACTCTCCAACCCCATTTTTGAATATGGTCTTGTGTTAAACCATCGACAGTGTTAACTCTCGGTAGATAGTAGACATCAACTTCAGGATTCATTTCCACGATTTCAGATAATGATTTAATAAAATCTACACTAATCATTTCATCAGCATCCAATTGGAAAATGTAATCACCTGTACAGTAATCATTTAACTTATTTTTCCAATCGGCAAAATTGTTATCCCAATCAAGACCTTTCCATGTTTGAACGTTAGGTAATTTATTGAATGGTAATAAAAAGTCTAACACTTCTTGGTTACCATTTTTATCATCATAAAGAATTACTATCTCATCTTGGACCCCTTTGTTCTCCAATAGGAATGGTACTAATTTCTTTATCTCCTCCATCTCGTTGCAAACTGTTATTGCAAAACTTATTTTCATATCTTTTTTTATTTTCTTCCAAAGTTAATTCTTCACATTTCCAACACCACTCTCTATCTGAAGTGTCCCACATATGTCTATCACATTTCATGCTCTATTATTTCCTATATCCATCCAATGATTAAGATAACGTATGTTATCGTTACCACCGTTTATTCTTCTTGTTATTGTTCTTACTATATCTTCGTCAATACCTCTAGCAATTTCTTCTGACATCACTCTTGTTAACTCTTCTTCAGCATCTATAGTTTCTTGATTTAAATCAGGAGTCCATCTAGCTTGTAATCTTCTTACAATATCTTGAATACCTTCCGATTCAATTGTAGGTCCACGAAAAAATTTAAACTCCCTAACCATTTTGTCTTTGCCTTGCGAATAATTTAAAAACTCTACCATTATTATTGAAAGTCATGTTACCATCTGGACTTGGTGCTAAACGAATAGTACATTCATTCGGACCTGTAGCAAATGACACCGGCTCTTCATCATCAAACTGAAAACAAAATTCAACATCGTTATTAAATGTTAATGGTCGAATTAACGTTAACAGTTGAGTAGGTTCCAATTGATAGAAACCGTATTGATTATCATTATTGAAGAATTTAAAATTCACTTTAACTAACTTTATTTAATTTAGGTAACACCACTTTATGTTCTTTTGGTTGATTTAAAAATGGATTTAAGTACTCGATAAATTTATCCTTCATTTTTTCTTTTGTAAAGTTTTCAGAATTAATTAATCGTAATTGTTCAGATTTTTCTGAGAATTTTTCATAGTCCTCCTTTACCAATCTCATAACTTCAGCGGCCTCATTATAATTTGATGTAAACCATTTTGAACCTTTAATAATAAAGTTGTCTATAACACTCTCATGTACTTCCGTTAACTTACCACCAATCATAATTGCCTTGTCCATCGGTAAGAAGTCTTTATGTCCTGACCAATTAGATGCTATAATTGGTTTACCTGTCATTGAGAATTCTAATAATGGTCTACCGAATCCTTCACCTTTTGTTATGGAAACCATTGATTTGATTTTTGGGTGATTATATAACTGATTCATTTCACTATCAGTTAAGTCACCAAATAAAAGATAAATGGACGGTGGATTTTCAACGCCCTCAACAAGTTGTTCAATTCTTTTTCTAAAGATTTCTCTTTCTTTAATTGAGAAGGTTGCCGATGATGTTTTCAAAACTAATGCGGGTTGTACTTCCTTTCCTTTGAAACCCTGAACGAATAATTTAATCAACATACCAACATCTTTTCTGTCTTGACCTAACTCACCCTTTAACCAATGACCAACAAATAGATAAGCGAAGTCTTCTTTAATATCTAATTCAAATCCATTGTATTGGTTATTGTATATCGACGTGTCAACACCTTCAAACAATACCTCAATTGGTTTATTAATTCTATGTTGTTTAACTAATTTACCTGTGTTCTTTTCATTCTCATTGTATACTGTTTGTAACAATACATCTCTTGAGAATGTTGATGTGGTGATAATTAAATCCATTCGGTTACAACCATCTACCCATTCTTTCGGTGCTATCGTTGTTTCGATACCCGCTGTTACACCAACATTGAATTTACCAATTCGTTGAAATTCATTTGGTACCGTAACTTGTATGTAAATGTCTGGTTGAACTGGAACATTTACATTAACAATATTTCCCTCAATCCATTGATGAAATAGGTTATCGGTTTCTAACGCTGTTAATGGTGTGGAACCCCAAGCACAACTATCAATCTTTATTTCAAACATATCCGATTCGTACAAAGCTTGTAACAAATCTCTTGAATGGGCACCATACCCACTTCTCGTTTTCACTGGTCCTCTAAATAATAAAAATGGTTTCATCATACTATCTTATATAAATCAAATCTTTTTCTTGGTTGAAAGGTTTCTAATGTTTTATCAATACCCTCAATCATTTTATTACACATCACTTCACTTGACAAATTCTCCATTGCGAATTGTCTACCTTCTAATCCTCTTCTTTTTCTTTCTTCTTTATTCCAAGAATAAACAGTGGCAATAGCATCGGCAACTTCACCATCATTAACTCTATCGTCAAAAATATAAGGTGTTATTGGAGAACCATTCAAGTTATTCGCCGAAGGCCATACAGGTACAACCCACTCACCATGTAATGTGGAACCATGAACTTTTTTATTATGTAATGTTTTGAAATTAACATAATCATCGGCACTATAGTTAAAACCACATTGGTCTTGTAATCCACCTGTTACGTTGGTGATGATTGGTGTACCAGCCATTAATGATTCTGCGGTCGTTAAACCAAAACCCTCATTACTTGCAATGTTAATTGTACAATCAACAATGTTATAAAACTCATTCAATACATTCTGTTCGAATTTATTGTTGGTGAATTTAACATCGTAATTTGGACACAACTCATCGACTACAGCATATAAATCAGTACCACTATCATCAATTGGATTGGTGTGCATTAGAAGTAAACACTTATCCGATTGTTCTTTTGGTAACATGTCACAAAACAAACGATAAGAATATATTACATCACTTGTTTGTTTTCTTCTAATGTTTCTGTTATTATAGAATAGAATGAAATCGTATTCTTTATTACCATTAATGTATTTTAGATATTCATCATTAACTTTATCTAATGGTTTGAATACATCAGGATTAATACCGTGAGGCACATAACTAATCTGATGGTCTTCTAATGGTTTGAAAGTAACTTTATCACTTCTCTTACCTACACGATTCACGATACCATATGTTAATTTAGAAATACAACCTAACCAATCACATGATTCATAGAAGTCTCTATTATATTGTGGGTCAGGTATGTTGTCCCAAATGTGGTAATATAAAATTGGGACTTGTTGCCTAATTTCATGTTCGTTATCGTATAACCACTGCCAATAATGTGGGTCAGTAAAGTGTAAGATAGCATCAATTTTTTCCTCTTTGATTAACTTACGTATGATTTGAATGTCACCATAACCATTGTATGGTATAATCTTTACGTCCGCATCTTGTACACCAGTTCTATTCCTAACGTCCTCATTTAAACTAACAATCTTACCGAGTTCAGGATGTTTGATTGCTGCACCTAATTGTACCCAATCATATTTGTGTACTGTTCCTAACACAAATTCTTTAGACATCGTTGCGATACCGGATGTCATTCTTAAGTCATCAGATAATAATAATATTTTTTTCTTCATTTAATTAAAACTTAGAACCGCTTGAAGCTAACCCATTATGATTATTAATCATGTCTCGAAATTTTTCATCTTTATTGTATAAGTCTAATGATCTATTGACTAATTTTTGTAGATTGATTGACCCTTCAATCGACCTTACTTTGAATTTTTTGTACACATCATCTAAGATGTTTACACTTGTTAATTTAGTTTCTGCTTTCATATTAGTATATATATTCTTATATATTATTTTAATAAAAAATATCGGGCAAAACCCGATATTTTAACACCATATTATTGACCTTCGTTAGTATTCAATTTACTAAGCTTATCAACAATAGCGTCTACCAATGATTGTTGATTTTCAGATAAGGTACCTGCTTCATTAGTTGGAGTGAGGTTCACACTAACCTGTTGTGGTTGTGTAGTCTCTTCAGTTTGTTGGTTCTTTTTTTTACATCCGCATCCCATAGTTGTATGTTTTTTTATAAATATTTTGGTTTATTAGTTTTTATTTCTTATAATTTAAAATATACATAAAAGAAATCAAAAAACAAATGGAAAAAGACTTCAAACCAATTAAAAGTGTTTACACATCAAACTTCGAAGCTATCAAGAGTATCATGTACCTTTACAACATTGAAAGGTTCGATTTGGATTGTACATACTCGAAGGGTAATTTTTGGAAAGATTTACCTTCTCCAGTGAATAAATCAGACATCTATCCCGTAAATGATAGTGTGATTGAAGCTAGTTCGGAGGATTTACCATTTGGTGATGGTTCGATGAAGAGTATCATGTTTGACCCACCATTCGTAATTGCTGGTAAATCATATAAGGGTAATAAGGAAGGTAGTTCAATCATTGCTAAGAGATTTGAGGGTTATGAGTCCTATAACCACCTTAAAAACCATTATTATAACACTTTGAAGGAGTTATATAGAATCTGTGATAAAGGTGGTTATGTGGTCTTTAAATGTCAGGATACGGTATCTGGTGGTAAGAATCACTTCTCTCACGTTATGGTAATGAATATGGCTCAGGAATTAGGGTTTTACCCAAGAGACTTGTTTATCTTAACTTCTAACGTTCGTATCAATAGTTTTGGAACAAAGTGGACTAAACAAGAACACGCACGTAAGTACCATTCCTATTTTTGGGTATTCGAAAAGGTTAAACCAAGAGTGAAGTACGATAGTCCTATCGAACAGGATTCAGAGGAGACCCTAGATACATTCCAACACGATCCCCTACTTTCCAACCCTCTGTAGTTCCTGCGGGGAATTCAATTACGTGATCACCAATACCGGTGTAACGAGGTAGAGTCATTCTATGAGGGTCCTCAACAGGACAGTTAGGATGAATACGATTGATTCTGTTGTTAAGTACAAATACAATATCAAGTGGAATAAGACAATTTTTCATCCAAAATGAATGATGACCCTTACCCATTTTGAATACCATACAACCGTCTAACGACTCTCTATCCATCATACCTCTTTGAATTTCTTCAGGGGTGGATAGGTATTCGGCGTTAAAGGTTTTATTATTGATGTGTACTGACATATCTTATAATTATTTGGTTTTTAGATAATAATTTTTTATATTAGTGTTATGGAAAATATATTCGGCGGATTAGTAGAATTTGAAAACGAAAAAGAATTCGATGACTACATGAAAAAGATGGATTCAAAAGACTCATTACTGATTATTGAGAAGGCAATTGAATATGCCTATTTGAATAACGTATATACCCAACAAGAAACATATTGCATTTATAAATCTATTAAAAAATTAAAAGAAAATGTTTGATTTAACAGCAGAAATGGAAAACTACAACAAAGTTAAGGAACTAGTCGTTGCTAAACTTGTTGACGATGGTCTATTGGACCAAGATGATGCGGATGAATTTAATGACCGTTGCCAAGTTTTAGCTTACAAAGGTAAATGGTTTAGTAAGTGGTTTGACAAGAATATGAAAACTGAAACAAACTCACCTGACACATACTACATCAGAGTAATTGAAATGAGAGAAAAGGAAGATGAGGTTGATAGATTATTAAGAAAAACCACGGGGAATTATGACGAGTAAAAAAACATATGATAAAGATTTTTTTATCTATAATAAAAAACATCATTGGTTTCTAATTCCAACAATTGTTTTCTTTTATAACAAGGAAACATTTTTAGAGACTGGTGTGTACACCCCATCTTGGGGTTTAACCATTAGATGGTTAACCTATATGGTTGGAATACAAATACAAGAGACATATGAACATAGAGATATACCCAAGAACGATTGAAACATATCTGACTTGGGATGAGGCTGAATCATATTGTAATGATTTGGGTAATGAGTGGAGATTACCAACCAAAGATGAATTACTATACATGTACGAAACTAATAAAAATGAGTTTGGTAATTACGGATGTTGGGGTGATAGATTCGATTCAGAATATAGTTGGTCCGTTGGATTTAAAACGGGTAATGTTTATTTAAATTTAAAAAATAATCAAAATTATTTAAGACCAGTTAGAAATGGAAAGTAGAAACAATGTAATGTTAATAGTTTTATTTGGTATCATGATTTTACTATCAATAGGACTCACTAATAATTTTAATGAACATAAATCACCGACGGCGGAAACAAAAACATGTAAAGAAGATTCACTCCAAACCGTTATTAATGATTTAATAATTGAAAAAGAAAATGACGAAGATGGGTGGGACGATAAAGAAAAAAGATATGAACAAATACTGTTTGAATATGAGTATGGGTTGGATCATTTAAAACACTACCATCCAGAGGCTTATAAAGAATTTCATAGAATTATTGGGTACAAAGAAAAATACAATCACGAAATAGAAAGAGAAAACAAAAAAAGATTAGATGGCAACACTATGGACCTTTGGAGATAGTTTAACTGCACCGTTTAGTGAGGAGTATAATTGGTCCAACGATTATATTAAATGGAAAGGTTATATACCAAAAGTATATGGAGATATAATCTCAGAAAAATTAAACCTTGATTTAATAAATTTAGGTGTAGGAGGCAGTGACAATTATTCAATATTACAAAGTTTTTGTGATGTTTCACATAAAATTGAAAATGACGACATAGTAATTTTTGGTTGGTCAAGTCCTGTTAGATTTAGACTGGCTAGAAACGAAAAAAGATGGGTATCATTCTTACCTAATTACACAAAAAACCATACACATATTGATGGTGTTAGTATCGATACGGTGAATGAAACGTTAGTCAATAGAGGGTCCATCAAATTTGTTGAAGAGATAAACAGTTGGATAAGATTAATTAATCATACATTAAGAGATGTAACCCATATACATTGGACAACATTTGACGAAAGGGTAGATGCTTATTTGATTAGAGGGGTTGAGAATATTAGAACTGAAACGAGTGGTTCAATCGACGATGGTCATTTTAGTGAAAAGGGTCATGTAGAATTATCCGATTTATTAATTACCCACTTTTCAAAAGGAAGAACTAAAAAAATAATTTAATGAATACATTAGACACAAAATACCAAGAACTCTTACAAGACATTTTAGATAATGGTGTTGATAAAACTGATAGAACGGGTACGGGTACACTCTCAGTATTTGGTCGTCAAATAAGACATCGTATGTCACAAGGATTCCCATTGTTAACGACCAAGAAAATGGCTTGGAAGACAATGGTAACCGAACTGATTTGGTTTTTAAGTGGTAGTACCAATATCAAATACTTAGTTGAAAACAATTGCCATATTTGGAATGGTGACGCATTGAAGAACTATGAAAAACATAATGGTGAAATTGATTGGGGTCCTTTTATTACAAAAGAAGAAGTGTTTATCGAAATGATTCGAACTAACGATGAGTTCGCAAAAAAGTGGGGTGAATTGGGTCCTATCTATGGTAAACAATGGAGGAAATGGGAATTACCAAACTATTCAATTGAACATGTTGAGTATGGGGAAGATAATAATTTCTATGTCGACCAAATACAAAATTTAATTGATGAACTTAAATCTAATCCCGATAGTAGAAGATTGATGGTATCTGCATGGAATGTAGGTGAGTTGGATAAAATGGTTTTACCACCTTGTCATTATGGATTTCAAGTTTATACAAGGGAATTAACAGGAGAAGAAAGGTGGGACTTATTAAAGAAGAAGGTTGGTGAAGATAAGTTTCAATTAATGGTTGAAGATATAGTTCCATTCGGGGGTGGTTTGAGTGAGGAGTTACAAGCATACAATATCCCAAAAAGGGCAATATCCCTAATGTGGAATCAACGTTCGGTAGACACATTCTTAGGATTACCATTCAACATCGCATCGTATGGTTTATTGTTGACAATGATAGCTGACGAAATGAATATGGTACCTGATGAATTGATAGGTAACTTAGGTGATGTACATTTATATAAGAACCACATAGAGCAGGCGAAAGAACAAATAAAAAGAGAACCATACGATTTACCAATCGTTCACGTTAGGGATGGTATATATTCATTTGGTGAACATGATGTAATATTGGAAAATTATCAATCACATCCACCAATTAAGGCACCATTAAGTAATTAAAAATGAAAGAAAAATTAAAAGAGGTTATTGTACTAATAGTAGTTCTATTGTTATTAACTGTATCAGCGTTTAGTCAAAATCAGTTTTCAGATTATGTTCAACATATTGAATCAACTGAAGACACAACTAAGTTGGGGAAATTCATAAACGAATGGTTAGGGGTACGTTATAGGTTGGGGGGTAGTACCAAGAAAGGTATAGATTGTTCTCAATTCACAAAAAGACTCTACCGAGATGTTTATAACTTATCACTACAAGATGTAGCCTATAAACAATGGATTCAAACCAAAAGAATTAAAAAGGACAGTTTACAAGTGGGGGATATTGTTTTCTTTAGAAGTAGACAGAGCCCAAGTGGTTGGCATTGTGGGATTTACATCGGTAATAACCGATTCGTACATGCTGCTAATAAATCGGAGGGAGTAAAAATAAGTACCTTAGATGAACCAAGGTACTTAAATTCTTACAAGGGTGCTGGTAGATTAAACTAGCGTCCTTGACCTCTGTACTGTTTCGGTTTTTGATCTTTTGGGCCATAAGATTTACGAGCTTTACCCGTACTTTTCTTACCAAAAGAAACCTTCATTGAGTTGGATGAACCTTTACTTTTTGCCATATAAAAATTTAGTTATGATAATAAGTATTTCCTAAATATATTTTGTATATTTGTACCCTAACATTAAAATTGTTGAGATGGAAGATATTATAACCCAAAAGTTCTCATTTGCAACCATAACCCCATTAAAAGACTATTGTCGTTTAGATGAAAGGAGGGCGTTAACCTATATCATGAGAGATGGGTTGGATGAATTAGATGAGGTAGATGTTTTTCAAAATACAATAAAAACAGGTTTAACTAGAGTTACTGAACTTTTAAATAAACCAAGCATTGGTAAAATAATATCCTTACCTGAAAAAAACAAGAGGAAAGTTTTCTTCTTCGAAAGTAACGAGCCTATACAAGAAAGGTTCCAAGTGAAGTATGTGTTAAAGAATGGTAATAATTCATTTGACACAACTAAAGACCAACAAATAAAAAGACACTACGGTAATCCATTCTCAGAAGTTAGTATAACAACTGTGGAAAGATCAGTTAGAAGAAGAGATGATAAGGTCACTATTAAAGTTTACATTGGACACAAACATAGAAGATTTAATTGTATCTATTTTAAAAAGAACTTTGTTGTTTATTCAATAACCATCAACACTAAAACAGGTAATTTCACCACCGCCACATTATCTAAAAATAGAAAATCAACAGGTAAAAAATTTAGAACTAACTCATTCAACGATGCTAAGACTATTATGAATGGTATCCTTTCGGTTGGTGGTCAGATACAAACTGGTTCAAGATTGAAAAATGAATTTGATAGTAGTTTTGATGATTTACTTTTCACAACTAAAATTCAAAACGCATTGTCAATGGACCTAGGTTGTGTTAGTTATGGGAAACGTGATAACCTATTCATTAAAGATTTAATCAGGTTGTTTGTTAAAACAAAAAAGATTAAAGTACCCGACGGTGATTACGAGTATTGGTTAACTAACCTTTACCCAACTGAGAAGTTCTTAAAGAAAAATGATAGAAAATTAATTGCGTCTATTCTTGACATGGTTAATTTAAAATCGAAGTACTTGGTTAAAATATTACACGAATACCCAACGATTGATTTCTTCGGAGTATATTCCTTTTGTCAATTCTTTGGTACAGACTTCGCGAAATATGTAGCAAACATAAATTCAGGCGTCTTTAAAAATTCACATAGAAAAGAATCTCAAACTGAAGTTTGGTTAGTAAAGACATCAATTTTAAATTCTGTTCACGTGAAGTATGATTTATACGATAGTGAAAAGGAAAATTTAATTAAGATTGTTAACTCAGTTGATTATAATAGTACGGAATTTTTTAGTGAGAGAATGATTCAACTCTTCCAAGACCATTTTAAAATGATTGGTAAGGTTAGAGAATACGATACAACGTGTTCAATGAAGGCGAGAACGTTGACTGAGTTTAATGATGAACACAGAGAATTGTCTAAGATTATCTCAGCAATTAAGAAAGGTTGGGTTATTGAATATGAGTATGATGATAGAACAATAAAAGATATTGAAACACCTATCGATGCGATGATAAATTTAGGAAGTGAAGAGGAGCCTGTGTTAGGTGATTTGAATATGAAACTTTATCCTTACATCTTAAAAAGAGAAGAAGATTATACTGAAGAAGGTGGGTTTATGCATCATTGTGTGGCGTCATATGCCGACAAAGATAGGTCGATGATTGTTTCATTAAGGTCTGAGAATCAAATGGATAGAGTAACATGTGAATACGATATTCAAACTGGTAGATGTGTACAAGAGAGATACTTCTGTAACGCTCAACCACCTAATGAATATGTTTTAGCTTTAAAGTATCTTAAAAGTAAAATTGAAAAACACGCAAGATTCGGAACACTTAATTGGAAAGAGAAAAAGAAAGTACCAATAAAAATAAATGGAATCGAAATAGTACCCACATCACCAAGGAGGTATGAAGATGTTTTTGGATTTAATCCGATACAATTTTAACTACACAATCTAAATGAATCCATCTATATTTTAAATTAGATGGATTTAATTTTTAAGTACTCCCAAGAAAAAAAAGATAAGAAGTTTTCTTCTAACTCTAATTGTGATATAAAGTTATACCAAAACGAGAATGAATTAATATTCTTTGCGGTTTATGACTTTGACTATCAAAGATACGGTAACAAGAAACACGTTACCTTCGAACATGGATTTAATCTAAATCTAAATAACGGAGACATTGTAACAACATATAGGATATTGAATGATGGATTGACGGAAGAGAAAATGTTTAGGAATTCGTATTTGAAAAAAAAGAACGACTTCAAAATGCTATTGGACTTAACTGAGAATGGTTTTATACGAGGTGAAAAGAGAGTAAACTACTGGGGAGTCAAATACAATAGACAGATTGAATCGATGATTAACATGGTGTTTGAAATTATCAAACCAAAATTTAAAAGTGAATTTAACATAAACAAAAACTACATTCAGAAACACACAATAAATCCGTTGTACGATATGTTTGTTGATTATCATTTAGATGTTAAGAAGATTAAGGCACATGATGGTGTCTACTTTGATATTAAGAATGAATACCCAAAGAAAAAATGGTTAGTAAAGAACGATTATAAATTCCTACCATCCGTTTTAGATTCATACGGAATCAAATCAAAATATCTAATAGGTGAACTGAATAAACTATCAGGTAAACCAATTAACATTTCAACATTAAATTATATCTGTAAACTATTTGGTGGTGAGTATCTCGATTATCTTAAAAAAATAAAGTGGGAGAATCATTGTTATGATTTGATGCCGAATAAGAAACTACACGAACTAAAGAACGATAGTGAAAAGAGTTGTATGGTGAGTGTAATTAACAAATGGGAGACTGAAACCCTGAAGTCTGATTCGTTTGTTTATAGTATCAATAGACTCCTATCAATTAGAGAAGTGTTGAAAGAAAAGGGAGTTGATTTAAGATTCAAGGCAAGAAATGATCATGACTTTGAAAATCTAATGGAGCAGTGGTCAAGTACTAAACTACACTTTGCGAGGGGATATAAAGTCAAATATGTTATGCCGAATGATTTTATTGAATCCATTGAACAAGAGATTGAAATTGGTGATGAAGTTTATAAACCTAAATTGATATTGAGTGAGGAGGAGTTTAGGTTGGAAGGTTTCACAATGAAGAATTGTATGAGTAAACAATTCTCACACGGAGCGATTTATGTCTACGTGTCATTACAACACAAGAGGAAAAGAATTAATTTACAATATAGAAAAGGTAAGTTAAATCAATCATACGGAAAAGCTAACACACCAGTAACACCTATCTTTAATAAAGCAATTGAGGTGTTAACTAAAAGATTTGAAACATATTCAAACATTGAATGGAGAAAAGAAAAATACGATTTTTTAAAAAATTCATAATCAATCACTTATAAAAAAATATTAGAATTATTTGGTATTTTCAAAAAAATATACTAATTTTACGTAAAATAATACAATTAACTAAAACAAATATGCAAGAGAAAGAATCAAAAACAAATTCACATTTCTACATTAGTCTTGTGAAATCCATTCTCCGAATTGGAGCATGTTATTTTTTATTTAACGAACAATTTGGTAACGCCGCAATCATATTAGCCTCTGCTGAGATATTGGGTATTGCTGAAGAAATATTTTAATTATGAATTTTTATTTAATCATAGCACTTACTAAAAAAATCAAAGATGAACTTAGAAACAAGGCTTAGAGCGGGTATTGCGATGTCACTATTGTCATTGATAATTTTGACATTTTTCTTTTTCCAACAACAAGATGAGTTAAAGAAGTGTAAATCACAAGATAATTTTATTTCAGGGGGAGACATTCAAAAAGCCGAATTATTGACGAAAGTCGATAGTTTGGAGCAGGAGATTTTAATTAAAGATTTACAATTAGGTTCATACGAAATGATGTGGGATATATTGGAAGAAACTAATAAACCTTTGGCGGATTCGATAAACTTACAAGTAGAATAATATGAATACAGAATTTCATATAGGTAACGGATCCTATATTAATGTACAAACAAGTTCAATTGTTAAATTGAACGAACAATTCATCGTTTATAGTGAAGATGGTCCAATTACATTAACGGTAGATATAGTTGCAGATTTTGCTAAGATTGATAAGAAATATCATGAAATATTTTTCAATGTTCTATCATCTAAGTATCTGAACAGAGCGTCGTTTGGTGAGAATCCATTTTCAGAATGTAGACCAATTGTCAAAAGAAAGTGGTGGCAATTTTGGAAATCAAAATACTTTGAAGAAATTAAAAACCAAGCAGTATGAGAATCTTAGCATTAACTTTAATTTTCGTTGGATTATGGACAGCTTTTGAGATTTATCGAGCACCTATGATGGATGAAAAAACAGGTAGAATAATAAAACCAGGTAAAAAACTCAGTGACTTATGGCGAAAGCGACGTTAGAATATGATTTAAATGAACCAGATGATGTGATGTCACATTTACGAGCGGTTAAATCTTTAGACATGGCTATAGCATTATGGGACATAGTCCATAACACTAAGAAAAGTTTGGAGTGGTCATTAGAGGGTAAAGAGATTGACAAATATGAGACATTAGATTTAGTATTTCAAAAGATACACGAAATATTAGATGAACATAATATAAACACAGACGAACTGATTAATTAATATTTATAACTATGATAGAATTCTTTAAGAAAAATCAAAAGAACATTACTATGGGTGGGGCGATAGCTTTACTACTTATCTGTTTCTTCCAACAAAAGGAATTAGCCAAGTTGAGAAAAGAGGCTATGATTATCAAAGAGATTAAGGTTTCAAAGGACACCCTAATTAAAAAAGTTGAGTCATTACCATGATAACAATAAGTGAAACGGCACTTAAACATGTAATAGGATTAATGATGAGTGATGGGTTAACACCTGACACTCATTTTTTGCGTGTAGGAGTTAAAGGTGGGGGTTGTAGTGGATTATCGTATGTGATGGATTTCGACGATACCATTACCGATATGGATGAAGTCATTGATTTGGATTCAATGAGAGTTGTTGTTGATAAGAAATCAGTATTGTATCTTTATGGTACACAATTAGAATATTCCGACGGTCTAAACGGAAAAGGGTTTCATTGGGTGAACCCTAACGCATCACGTACTTGTGGATGTGGAGAAAGTTTTTCTCTTTAAATTTTTTATTTTCAAAATATTTTTCTATATTTTAAGATATGAAATATATCTTAACGTATACAATTTTTATCACCGTATTATTTTATGTGATTGGTTATTCTAAGATTTGGACTAAACTACTCATGTTTAAATCAAAAGAATATTGGACCGATTATAATACGATTGAATTTGTGGCTTGGATGGCTAAGGCAATCATCATAGTACCAGGTTTGATATTTGGTATTGAATTGTGGTATATGCATTTCTTCACTTTGCTTACATCTTCATTATTGATTTGGGCAAGTATGAGAAAATCTTTACCAACATTAATAGTATTCAACACGTTGTGGATAATCATATCATTAACAATTATTTTAAAACACATTTAAATTTAAAACTATGCCAGAATTTACAGCAGAAGTAGACATCGACCCAAGTGAATTTATTGACTCTTGTAGCAATAGAGAACTTAAAAGATTAGTCGAAATCTTAGAAGAAGATGGACACATCGAACCATCACAATCAAGCAAATCAAATGGTACAGGTGTTCGTAGACCAAACATCAACGACCAACGTTTTTGGGAGAGTCTTGATAAGTTGGCGAAGTGTAGGGACTTATTAACAATTGAAGAAGAAAACTTCATTAATAACTTAGGAGACAAATTCAAACACTTACGTTAATGAAGGTATTAGAATTGTTTGCGGGTAGTCGTTCGGTTGGTAAGATTGCCGAAAGTTTGGGGATGGAGGTATTCTCTTCTGACCTATTAGAATTCGAAGGTATCCACTACCCCGTGAGTATCCTTGACTTTGACGTAACCAAAGTACCATTCCAACCGGATGTAATTTGGGCATCACCACCATGTACAGGATTCAGTGTTGCGGCGTTGGGGCATCATTGGACAGGAGGTAAAGGTGCTTACATTCCTAAGACAGACACGGCACGATTAGGTATTGAATTGGTTAAGAAAACAATTGAAGTGATTGAACACTTTCAACCAAAGTATTGGTTCATTGAAAATCCACGTGGTGTTCTTCGTAAGATGCCATTCATGGAACAATATAAAAGAAACACAGTAACTTATTGTCAGTATGGTGACGAACGTATGAAACCTACGGACATATGGACTAATAGTGATGTTTGGACCCCTCGTAAAATGTGTAAGAACGGAGACCCTTGTCACGTGGCGGCACCAAGAGGATCACGAACAGGAACTCAAGGTCGAGCAAATGCGTATGAAAGAAGTAAGATACCCGCTGACTTATGTTACGAGATATTAAAAAGTTGCAAATGATTAATGTAATCACAATTTTAGGATTTGTCTTAGTTGCAACACTATCGGTGTTTGGAACAATAAACATGATTAGACAGATTAAAAAATTACCAAATGAAGATTAACCATCCTTTAGTTAAGGGTAAAGTAAAAGAAGTTAAACCATTCATCTATTGTGTTCAGATAGATGACGATTATGACAGAGCAATGTTGTTCTGTAGATACCAAGAGTTTTACGAATCACCGTATAAAAAATTCAGAGGTAAACCATTTGGTTGGATGGAGTACATGAGATACTATAAAACCGCATGGAAGAAAGATGTCTTCACTTATCCTGAGGATTGGGCGGGTTATAATATTCCAAGTAACGTACTCCAACAAGCTCATCATATGTTTAACGGAGAGACCGAGTACGATGAGATAATGAATGACATTTATTTTTATTGTGCCACCGATGCTCGAAATAAAAATAATGGACAACAAGCCGATTGGTATTTGATTGGTGCAAGTAGTAAAGACTTAAGGACAATGGACCATGAAATTGCTCACGGTCTTTATTTCACTAACCAAGAATACAAGAAGAGTGTCGGTAAACTAATTAAAAACATCAAACCGTCCCATTACGAAAAGTTAAAAAAGAAACTTATTAAGATGGGTTATGTAAAGGATAAGAAAATTCTTGATGATGAAATTAACGCATTTATGTCAACCGGATTATATAACGGAATGGACACAAAGGAGTTAAAAAAATATGAAAAGGATTTTATTAAGAATTTTAAAAAATATAGTAAGTGAAAAACTATCGTTTCTATAAAGATGAACATGGATGGTTTGTAGATATACCAGAGTGGGAAGGTGAAGTGTGGGATCTTCAAATGGTGTCGGGTGCCGATACATTTTTAGAGTTATTGGCACAAGGAGAGAATGTCGTATTTGTAACATTATCAACGAAACCATTTGAAGATTGTGACGTATTGGAATTTGAATATTACGGTAGACTGGAATCTTGGGAACTGGGTGAGGGAGGTTGGTATAGATTGATGTCGTACCAAGGACAATCTTATGATTTATCCATGTGGTTATGTGATGTTACAAGGTATGTTTTTGGTGATTTTCCCGATAGAATATATTTTAAGTAAATCATAAAAAAATACAATTTCGATGATATATATGTATAGTAAAAAATACATTAATGCAGGAAGAATTTGTACCTTATCACCAACATCTTCTAATGAAGATTTGGATTACGAATCCACCAAAAGAGGTGGATGTTCTCAACAAGTGGTTTGTTGATTTAGTTCATAAAGTTAAAATGGAAGTGGTTGGGGGACCAACAAGTGTTTACGTGGATTATCCGGGTAATGAAGGATTAACAGGTACAGTAACATTAGCAACATCCCATTCATCAATACATATTTGGGACCAACATGAACCAGCTATGGCTCAGTTTGACATTTATAGTTGTAAATGTTTCACATTGGAAGATGTTTTAGAACAATTCGAACCTTGGGGTATTGTTAAAGTTGAGTGGGTAATGATTGATAGAAATGATAAACCCACGTTTATATCTGAGGGTGTGTGGACCCCACAACTTCAGTATATTGATGAAAATTCTTAAAGAAAATTGGAATATACAAGAATTACACGTAACTTCGTGGCTGTTAAAAGATATGTTTTGGTGCCTGAAGTTCACTTGGTTATCGACTCTAATGGTGTTCCCGACTTCATTTCTAACAATTTATCTTTTAATTACGGAGAAAAATAATAGAGATAGTAACCTAACATTAACATCATGGGTATTCATGAATGTTTTTTGGATGTTACATGAATTACAAAATTTTCCATTTTGGCCAGTTCAAATCTTTATGTTGTTAGGTATTTTCAATACCTTTAGATTAATTGTTAAACGAAGAAAAAATGAAAGTAATATTTCTTGACCACGATGGTGTCATATGCTTATCAACCGAATGGGGAGGTAGATTTAAAAAACAAAGAAAAGTAGGTCGTAAATTATCCCAATCTGTCACATCATTACCAACAGAAGCTCGATTTGACAATTTCAATAAGAAAGCTATTGTTATATTAAATGAAATATTGGAAGAAACTGACGCTGAAATTATTGTCTCATCTGATTGGAAAAGATGGGCGACTGTTGAGGAGATGGGTGAATATTATGAGTCACAGGGAATTAAAAAGAAACCAATCGCCTTCACAAAAAACTTAAGTGAATGTGACGTACCTCAAAATTTTGCATGGTCTCGTCAATGGGATTTAGAACAATCTCGTTCATTAGAGATTAAACAATATCTAAAGGATAATCCACAGATTACACATTGGGTGGCGGTTGATGATTTGAATATGGGTATTCCTCAATACCATGAATCTTGGGGAGAAATGGATATGGAATGGGGATTGACTAACTTTGTATTAACACCTAAGAGTAAAGAAGGTATTAAACAAACAGGAATCAAACAAAAAATCTTAAACTTCTTATCATGATAGAATCTTATTTAATTGGAATCGGAATGTCTTTCTTTTTTGCTGCCATCATTGCGGTATTATGGGTTAGAGGGATTGATAATATGATGAAAAATCATCCCGATTATAAGGGTGAGGACTTTTTAAATTGGGGTGACGAAACCGCACCATGGGAAACCGAGAAAGATGAAAAAACAAAAAAGTAAAAGAATACCCGATTTAGTTGTTTATGACGAAAAAAGAGGGTACTACCAAAAGGAACTAACTTATGGTAGTAACGTAGGTGCTCCAGCAATTAAAATGGAGGATGTCGGTGGTTGGAAACAGACCCAAGCAAACATAGCCAACAAACAATTTAAATCAAGATATGATGAGTTGAAAGAGGAATTCCAAAAACTTATTGATGAGGTTAATTGGAATGATTTAGTATACACATCCAAGTATTCTTTCATACCTGTTATGGGTGAAATTTACCATTTATATATAAAAGATGATGAGTCAATGTTTCTTTCATTAATATCACCAGACCAATGGAGACAAAAACATATTGGGTCCTTCAAATTAGATTCAACACAAAAGTGGATTAAAGTTGATAATTAATATATTTATAGTGATATGAAAAAGAGAACCCTAAAAGAAGAACTTGAAAGAATTCATAGTATCACCTACGGTAAACAATATATAATTGAAACTGACATATTGAACGCTATGATTCAATCTGATACGGTTAAACCGGTTGTTGATGATCCTGAAAAGGCTGATTTTGTAAGTGGAAACGTTGAGAAATTCTTCAATGACTTAGATGCGATAGATGGTCCGGTGACACAACAGAGGTCAGGTTCAATGGAACATCAGAAACAAGTTGAGTTAACTCAAATGGCATTAGTTCTTTTAGGATATGAATTACCAAGACACGGGGTCGATGGTTTGTTTGGTCCTGAGACCGCTGAAGCTGTCAGAAAATATAAAAAGGATAATAACATCGTAACAGAAGCTACCTCATTATATTCGGGTAGTGGAAATGTAAAAGTTGCTAAACATGTTAATGCCGATCTTAACGTAACATTACAAACTAAAATAAACTCCATCGCATCTGAATACGGTAAATCTTTTCAAATAATTTCAGGGTATAGAGACCCAGCATATAATGAAAAGATTGGTGGTGCTAGTAAATCACAACATCTAAATCATAACGCTGTTGACATTGTATTATCAAACGCAACTAAAGAAGATACTTTACGTTTCGCCGCAATCGCATCTAAAAACGGTATAGGTGGTATTGGTATTTATAAACCAGGTTCAATTCACATAGACGTTAGACCCGATAGGGCAGCTTGGGGACCAAGTCATGGTAGTAGTTCAATTCCAAGTTGGGCAAAACAAACACTTAGTGACCACATGTTAAGTAAAATTGACATGGGTTATGTCCCATCTTTGTCAGGAGACAATGGTTCGGACGATAATGAACAAGGTCCATTAGAAATTGTTACCGCCGAGATGATTGATTCGATGGTTCAAAAATTAAAATTAAGAGGTGTAACCGAGGAAGAATTGAATAAGTTGATTGACGAGGTTAAAACAGGTGGTAGTGCCGAATTTACTGACTTAGATTTGATGACAGATGATGGGTTTAGGAAATATGCCGAAATTTGTGATAAATTTATAAACAGTAGAAAACCTAATCTATTAGAGATTACTGGTTTTATGATGGCTAAATCCGCAAAGAGTGCTTTCGAAAAGTACCACAAATATGTACCACCTGAATTGGCGTTAGCCCAATTGGCAACCGAAGGTGGTATTGGTAATGCCGACCCGAACAGTAGACCTATTAGAACTAAGAATCCATATAACGTTGGTAACACTGACGACGGTTCAAACATCTATATGGGAGAAGTTCAAAACGGTATTGACACATACTATAGTTTAATTGCTCGTAATTACTTAGGTAAAGGTAAGTCCGCTAAAGATTTAGTTCAGAACTTTGTGAATCATGATGGTAATCATTATGCGACTGCTGGAGAATATGAAAAACTCGTAAATCAAATAGCGGCTCAAGCTAATAGAATGGCAAGAACTATAGTGTAAATCTTTTCTTTTTAAGATAGTTTAGTTATTTTATAATTCTAAAACTATTTTATGTCCAATGAAAGAGAGATGATTGTTATCCCTAAATCATTAATTAAAGACAACCCTAATGATTTTGCGTTAGGTAGTAAAGTTAGGGAATACTATTACAACAATTATGAAGACCAATCTGAACCCCCAAACCAATGGGTTTGCAAGTACTGCGGTCGAGACACTTCCGATATTGAATACGATTATTTACAGGGTACTGACCATTTGGAATGTATCCTGAAAACAAACCTATAATCGGAGTATTTATATACATACGAGAAAATACATAAGCACGATGGAATATACAAAAGAACAGTTTCTAAAGACTATTACCGAATCAACCGACATTTCAGTTGATGAGATGGCCAACTGGCGTAAAATGCGTGGCGAAGACATCAAATACGAAGAAATAAAAGACGAGGGTGAGTTAGTTGGGTGGAATGTAATGGGTACACCTGTGTTGTTTACATGTGGTGTTGACATTAACGACTTCATGAATGAAAAACCCGATTTGGTTGCTAAATTGAAAGAACAATTCGGTGAAGATTTGAAATGGGAACAAGGTAATCTAACTAAATGTAAACCAAGAAGAAAGTTGGACGTGAAGGATTTCCCGACAGATGGTGGTGACGTTCAAAGTAAAGAGATGGATGTTCGTTATGTACCATCAGGTGAAAAAATGGACGCTAAAACTAAAATCAAAAGAAAACTAAATCAATTAGTTGTTGAGATATTAGGTAATGAAGAGGTTGATAAAAGATTAGAACGTTTAAGTATACCTGAGATTAGAGGCCGTGATAGAAAACACTTAGATAGATACGGTGAGATTAGTAATGATAGAATCGTTTACAATACCCACAACTTCAACTCATACAAATCAGGACAAGACTTCTTAAATGCGGTTATGTCAAGAGTTGCCAACAGAGAAGTTCCGGTTGAATATAAATCATATCACTTAGCTAGACAATTTAACCAAAACTATAGAAGATGGGAAGAAACTAAAAAGAATGAAAAGAATTACCAAGGTAAGACTGACATTTACGGATTAGATAAGTACGGTTTCGACGAAGATAATTTAGATGTAACAGTAAGATCAGATTTAAAAATTAGTGGTAGATTAGGAGACAGTCGTTATACTTGGACCATCAAGTTTGTCGTTAAGTTTGGTAAAAAATTAAGAGACCAATATAGAATTCAAGGTCGTTTATTGGAAGATAAGGATATTACAATTGAAAAGACGGCGGAAATTGAACCTGATAGTGTTTTCAATGACCAAAATACCGTGTTAGATAATATGCCAATTGTAACGGCGTTGATTGAAGGTTTAACCGAAATCAAAGACCAACTTTTCAATAACATGAAACCTATTGAAATGTTAAGTAAAGCTAACGTTAAACAATCAGAAGTAAGAGAAAGTATTGAAAATCAAATAGATAACATATCTTTAAGAATATTAAAAGAATTAAAAAAACAATAAAAATTCCACCTCGGAAAATACATAGTTAATCCCTCAAAGAAATTTGGGGGATTTTTTTTCAATATATTTCGGTATATCAAAAAAAATATCTACATTTGTTCACATACTAACATTATTATGGGAACAAACTATTACAGAATACCAACACACGAAGAAATGGTAACACGTAAACATACCTTATTAGGGTACGTAAACGGTTTAGATTTATCACCTGAAGATATTGCCGGTGGGTTTAAAACTATTAGTCCAAGAAAAGATTGGGAGTGGTTTTCACCGTGGGAAATGTTTTTAGAAGACACTAATATACATCTTGGTAAACGGAGTGCCGGTTGGAAATTCTGTTGGAATTTTCATAAGGACAAATATTACGATGACAAAGAAAGTCTTTTAGAATTTATTCGTTCAGGTCGTGTTGTTGATGAGTACGGTGATGAACATGATGTTGAAGAATTCATTACAATGGCACTTGAGTGGGGTGAACCTGATGGTATGATTGTCAACGAAATCTATAGAATTCAACAACGTCAAAAAGGTCTTGGGTCATTCTTCGATAAGCCCGAATACGACGATAGAATTGTGGATGGATTAAGAGTCTCATCCTCAGATGATTTCTGTTAAAATTCAGTATAAATACTGATAAAATTATCAAATCTAAAGTTTATCTTTGTAATATAAAACAAACAATATGTTAATAGAACTTTTAAATGTTATAATCGGATCAATTGTTATAACTGTAATTCTAATGGGATTCATATCAATAAGCCTTAACTGGCAAGATTTTAAATATTATAATACAACATACAAAGCATTGAAAAATGGGACGTATGTTTTAATGGATAAAACTAATATGGGAGATGTTACGATTTATACACTACAAAAAGAAAGTGAACCCTTTTCTTTTCATACTCGAAATGAAATAATATTTTTCATAAGAAAAGATGTAATTGATAGTATTAAATTATTAAGTGACGGTAATCATTACATCCATTCGTCAACAATTAAATTTGATTTTTATTCACAACATTGGTTTAAAAAAATTAGTAAAGCGTTTTTAGAATTAGATTTAAATAGAGTTGAATTAACATCACTTGATGATAAAATTAAAGACTTATTAAAATGAATTTAATCGAACTAAACATCACGGATGAAGAGTCGAGAACTATTTCTGTAATCAAGGACCCATTCCAAACTAACTGCATCACAAACGTAGGTATACATTTTAGTAATGGTTTGGGATTTGGTAACCCGTATTGGTACGGTTATGTTAAATTCAAAAACGGAAATACTGAAGGGGAACAAAGAACAAATAAAACTCAAACATTCGAAGAGATTGTTATCGAGATTAGACAGATATTAAATTCATTAAATACTAAATAACATGAACCCACTATTATTAACGGACGGATACAAAACCGGCCACCACCAACAGTACCCAAAAGGAACTACATTGGTTTATTCGAACTTCACGCCAAGAAGTAATAAATATGCACCTAAAGGTTGTGACCAAGTTGTTTCATTTGGACAGCAAATGGTTATGAAACAAATTCATGAGGCGTTTCAAAACGAATTCTTCTCTAAACCAAAAGAAGAAGTGTGTGGTGAAATGAAACGTGAGCTATCAATGTACTTAGGTACTGACTATGATGTTACTCACTTCGAGAAATTACATGACCTTGGTTACTTACCTATTCATGTTAAAGGTATTGAGGAAGGAACATTAGTTCCAATGAAAGTACCGGTGTTAACAATATACAATACTCATCCTGATTTCTATTGGGTAACGAATTACTTAGAGACAATTCTATCTAACTTGTTATGGAAACCAATGACATCCGCAACAATAGCACATCAGTATCGTAAGGTATTGACAAGTTGGATGGAGAAGACAGATAAAGAACGTGCGTGGTTCATTGACTGGCAAGGACACGACTTCTCAATGAGAGGTATGGATTCAATCGAAGCTGTTATCAGTTCTGGTCTTGGTCACTTAACATCATTCAGTGGTACCGATTCATTACCAACATTATACGGAGCAAGAAAGTTCTATGGTGAAGAAGGATTTGTTGGAGGTTCAGTAAACGCAACCGAACATAGTGTAATGTGTGCAGGTTCTAAAGATGATGAGGTTGGTACATTCAGAAGATTATTACAAACATATCCAACAGGTATCTTATCAGTAGTATCTGATACATGGGACTTATGGAAAGTATGTACTGAACACGTTGTTACATTGAAAGAAGAAATATTAGCACGTGATGGTAAATTAGTTATCCGTCCTGATAGTGGTGACCCAGTACACATTATTTGCGGATATTCGGCTGTTGAGTGGTGTACAAACGGTAAAGTTATATTCGATGAAAGTGGGGTAATGTCAAATTTAGATTCTCCGGAGTGTAAAGGTGTTATTGAATTATTATGGGATGTATTCGGTGGAACTGTAAATGAACAAGGATATAAAGTATTAGATTCACACATCGGAGCAATCTATGGAGATTCTATCACCATTGATAGAGCTGAAGAAATCTGTAAGAGATTGGAAGCAAAAGGTTTTGCATCTACCAATATTGTATTAGGTGTTGGTTCATTCACATATCAATTCAATACTCGTGACACATTTGGTTTCGCAATGAAAGCGACCTATGTTGAATTAGAAGTCCCAACATTCGGTGAGTTTGCAGACCAAGGATTGAATACTGAAATCGTTGGTAGAGAAATATTCAAAGACCCAATCACAGATGATGGAACAAAGAAATCCGCAACCGGTTTATTATGTGTATATGAAAACTCAATTGGTCTTTTAAAATTAGAAGATAAGGTCGATTGGAGAATTGAGGGTCAGGGGTTATTAAAGACCATTTATAAAGATGGTCAATCACAAAATCAAACAACATTAACAGAAATTAGAAATAGATTAAAATGATACTAAACTTAGCATATCCAGAAAAATCAGAAATTGAATTTAAGATTTCGAAGTTCCCTGATGGACAACAAACAGTTGATATTGTAATTAATAACTTATCAAGTTCATTGTTGATGAAATTTGTAGTGATTAAATCACGTTTAAATAATTTTAAAGATTTGGAACTTATCATCTGTGCAAATCAAGCAGTAAAAAACTTGGGGGCGGAAATAGTTCATTTATATGTACCATATTTTATGGGGGCAAGAAGTGATAGGAAATTCCAAGATGGAGGTGTCAACTATTTGAAACAAGTTATCTGTCCTATCATAAACAGTCAAAACTTTTCAAGTGTAACTGTTCTTGATCCACACAGTGATGTGTTAGAAGCCTGTCTAAAAAACTTTAATAAAGTTGACAATCTTAAGTTAGTTGATTTCGCATTAGAAAGTTTAAATGGTCGTTCAAGTCAAACTTTAATTGTTTCACCTGACGCAGGGGCATTAAAAAAGATATACGATGTTGCGAAACATTTTAATATTACAAATGTAGTGACAGCGTCAAAGGTTAGAGATGTTGTTAGCGGGAATATTGTTAAAACAGAATTACCTGGAATGTTCCTATCGGATATTGAACATATCATTATTATTGATGATATTTGTGATGGCGGAAGAACATTTATTGAACTTGCTAAAGTTATCAAAGAACAAACAAATATACCAATCTATTTGGTTGTGACCCACGGAATATTCAGTGCTGGGTTAGAACAATTGGCCGAACATATTGACGGAATATTTTCAACTAATTCAGTAAAAGATTTGACCACTTTAAGTGGTTATTTAAAACAATTAAATGTACTTTAACATGACAGGATTTACAGGTAACGATATAGATTCAGTAAATGATGAATATCTGGTGGAAGGAAAATCGAGTGAAAGATTGATTAATGAATATGAAAAATATGGTTCATTGACAATTGGATTTGATTTTGATGGTACCGTTTATGATTATCATAATACGGGAGCATCTTATGAACACGTTCGACAATTATTGCGTGACTTAAAAGAAATCAATTGTAATTTAATTTGTTGGACAGCACAAAAAGATTTGGAATTTGTTGAGCAATTTTTAAAAGACAATAACATTCCATGTGATGGAATTAATACAGATGGAATAAACTTAGGTTGGTCATCTCGTAAACCATTCTTTTCAGCATTGTTGGATGATAGGGCGGGATTGGCTCAGGTTTATGGTGATTTATCTTATTTAATTTATCATGTAAATAAAAAATAATAAATGAAAGGAACATTAATACATACAGATAAAGGTTGGTTCATATCACATCATGATGATGAAACTGGAACGTACATTATTGATGTTAAACCGGGTAGAATTGATGAATTAAATCGTGTTGGGACATATCTACAAGTTAATAGTGAGGTTGATTTTGTTTTGGAGGAAACCCAATCTTTTCCATATAGATATGCTGTACCTGTTCTTAACAATAATACCCTATTAACTGACGAACTATCAGCAAGAAGTTCAATGTATACCCCACCTAAAAGAACAAAGAAACAATATAAAATAACTCTATGGTTAGTTGGATTTCCAACTGATGAAGTTGAAGTTATTTGTGACGCATGGGATTGTAGTTCAAGTGGTTATTTTTATTTCTACGATGAAGTTGAAGGTAGAAGAAAATATCTTTGTTCATATCCCGTACAAAGAACAGCATTTCACGAAATGGAAACAATAGAAACAGAATATTAAAACTCACATATATGAAAGTATCAATCGACAAGGAGCTCGAAAAAGCTTCACAACAACACAAAGAAAAATTTAACGTTGACCCAATCAATGAAGTTAAATTATTATTAGCGGGCGAATCGTCTGAAGATGCGAGAATTCTTCGAGGGTTATCAAATAATTCACAGTTCAATCGAATTGAAAAAGTTCGTGGTGAACAAATTGAATTAGAAAATTTAGAAAACGAATATGAAGGTAAGGTTTACAAAATCGAACAGATTGAAAAACTTTGTGTTGATTATCGTTTAAGATTTTTACAAAGCAAATACTACACAGGTTCATATGATGTGGAGGTTGCTGCAAAGATTAAAGAATTCGCAAAGGCAACTCAATCACCGATTGATGAGTACACGTTAGGAAGAAGATTCTTCATGATGGCACCTCAAGAGATGTTTGAATTAAGAGATGAGAAATACATTTCTAAAGCAGAATTAAGAAGACAAGCCGACCCCGCAATCTTCTATCAAATTGATGAGAAACATTTCCGTTTAGTCCACAAGTGGGGTGCGGATTTTACTATCTTCCGTTTGATTGAAGGATTTCGTTGGAAGTCTTGGTGGTCACATCAATGGTTCAACACTATGATGATTTCACCAATTGTCGCAGCACTTTGGTTTTTATGTTTTGAAGCACCTGCCGCACAATTTGAGATTCATCCGATTTTTAACACACTTGTAATTGGTGCGTTTAGTTTCATATCGGCCCTTTTATTTTTTGGTGTTTGGAAACAAGATGAAGGTGAAGCAATTGAAGGATTTTTTAGTAAAACAAATTGGAACTCAGACAGAAAAATTAGAAGATAATGAAAAAGATTTTAATCGTAGGTTATTTTGTTGGTATGTCTTTAGTAACATATGCAACGGCAAAAGTTATCAGTACATATAAATCTGATAAAGTTGAAGTGAAGTATCGTAAACATGAATATGAATTATCCGATACTGAAATTTCACAACGAGGAATTAATCCGGTTGACGGTAAGAATGTTGTTGAGAAATGGGAAACCAAAGAAACAAGAACGAAAACTTTATTAGGTTGGGAAACTAAAATTGACACAACCGTGCAGCCTGCGACATTTTATGTTGACTGCGGTTGTGGTAAATAAAAATATCAATTGAAAAGTAATGAGTAAAGAGTTTTTATTTGTTGGTGGGGTTTTTTGGTTTACATGTACTGCTTATGTGTTGTATTATTTCAATAAACACTATAGAGTAAATTTTGAGACGGTTTGTTTCGCAATATTGTTAGGACCGATTATAGCATTAATAATGAAAGACCCATCAGAAGAGGAACTTAAATCACAACAAGAATTAAAAGAATTTTGGAGAGATGTTGCAAGAAGATTCGAAGATAATGATAACAACAACCTCCCAAATTTTAGACACACAGTTCCACCTCCGAAGAAATCAAATAGAATAGAAGAATTTAAATTTTTTAATAATGATAAAGTTAGATGACAATATAAAAGTTTGGATAACATCCGATACACATTATGGTCACACCAATATATGTCGTGGTGTAACTAAATGGAGAATGCCCGATGGTTCAATACCAGAAAAACAAACGAGAGATTTCCCAACTGTGGAAAAGATGAACGCTGCTATTGTCAATAACATTAACGAATTAGTTGGACAAGATGATATATTAATACATCTTGGTGACTGGTCCTTCGGTGGGTTTGAAAATATTGAGGAGTTTTACCATCGATTAGTTTGTAAGAACATACATTTAATTCTTGGTAATCACGACCATCACATCGATAGGAACCGCGGAGGTGTTAGAGACTTATTCAAATCAGTTAGTTGGTTTGACCAATTTCAATACCAAGGTGAAACAATTGAGATGTGTCACTACCCGATTAGTTCATGGAATAGTCTTCGTAAAGGTCGTATTCATTTACATGGACACTGTCACTTACCATTCGATAAGAAGATTAGTAATGGTCGTCGTATGGATGTTGGTATGGATGGTAGTTTGGAATTCGCACCATATGATTTAAAAGTGGTGATTAACGCACTTAAGAAACATCAGATTGGTTCTGAATTGGGTGCTGATGACCACCATATGGATGACATGCAAAATGTTGACCGGTAATTTAAAATGTTAAAAATAAATAAAATGAATAATACTGAAAAATTAATAAAACAGATTAGAAATTTTCATTGTACTTATGACAATAAATTTCACACTAAAGAAAGAGAACACGCGTTGTTTGATGAAATTCTTAAACTTGATTTTATTGAGGATGGTAATTTTTTAAAGAAATCGATAAAGTTAAACTTTAGAAATAAACTTGTGAATTTTTGTAAAAATGGAAACAATAAAAACTTTTCATTAATTGACTTTTTAGAAAATTACCCTAATATTGATTTAGGTAAAATTTATTTAATACACGAACCATTCGGTTCACAAATGGCACCTGATTTCTTATTTATTTCATCAGGTGGATTTTTACCTATGGAAGATAAAAAATCTAAAAAAGATTCTATTGCGTGGAATACGGGATCGATGGGAAAAAGAAAATTAATATCATTTTATAACGAAAAATTAAACGAATCTCGTCTTTTTACTAGTTTAGAATATGAATTTGAGAATGGTAAAACGATGGATGAAATTCAGGAACTTTTAGAGGAATATAGAATAGCAGAAAAAGAGTTTAGTTCTAAATGGATTCCTCTTTTTAAAGAGTTTGGTAAAAAGTATTCAATATCATCAAGAAAGGATTTCAAAGATAGTAACAAACCATCTTTATTGGAAGATCCTGAATTTAAAAATGTTAAGATATTAATTAATGAATTACTAGGTGTTTAATTTTTTATTCTCATTTTTTTTTATTATTATTATACTATATGAAAGATAAAAAATCTAAATACGGACAATTTAACACGGGAGTTAATGAATGTCAATTAACATTGAACGAACTTAAAAAATTCACGAAGATAGAAGGGGAAGTATTAGAGCCAAGTTTCGGTACTGGTAATTTTATAAACGAATTAAAAAAAAACAACGTATCTATCGATGCGTTTGAAATAGACAAAAAAATCTTTAAACAGATTAAAGGATGTAACTGTATTAATTCTGATTTTTTATTATATGAGTTTAGCAAAAAATATGATTTCATAATTGGTAACCCACCATACATTGAATTAATTTACTCATATTATTCCGATAAGAATAAAAAGAAATTAGAAAAAAAATATAATTTAAAGGGAAGAGGTAGAGTTAATCTAATACATTTGTTTTTTGATAAGACATTTGAATTAATAAAAGAGGATGGTTTTGTTGCGTTTTTACTACCATCAACCGTACTATCCAGTCCTTGGTATAATGACATTCGTAAAAAGATTTATGAAGAATATACTGTACTAAACGTGATTCAAAATGTACCGTTTAAAGAAGTATCAATCAGTGTTTGTTTAATTATTTTACAGAATAAAAAAGACGAGTCACATAAGTTTCTTGAGAAGAATGACGACTTCTACATTTTAAGTAATGCAAAAAAGGAAAACAATAAATCTACTTTAAAACAAAAAGGTTTCAAATGTCATATCGGTGACATCTTATGGTATAGAGTTAAAGATGATTTGAGTGACAAAGACATTGATAAAACACTAATTTATACCAACAATATTAAATGGGGTGAATTAGAAATTGGGCAGAAATTGAAATCAAAGATTGATGGGAAGAAACAATATATAACTAACTACACTAATCAAATTGTACGTAATTGTATCATAACCCCGAGGGTTGTGGGTAAACGAATGAAACATTGTCTATTATTGGATAATGAGAATTATGTTTTTGAGAATCACGTTTTAGTTATTACTCACGACGATATAGAAAAATTGAAAGAGTTGAATGAAGTTATACTAAATTTAAGTACCGAATTTAGTAAATTTTTTAATAGTAGTAACCTAACTGCCACAGAACTATTAAATTTTTCTTATTAATAATTTTTATAAAACAAACCACACATGAAAGAAACATTAAACAAAGTGTTCAAAAAAAGTAACATTGAGTTAGTCCTTGTTGCTATGGGTGTTCTACTAATTGTAGAATATCTAATTTTCCCCGGATTAACCGCGGCTAATACGTTAGCTAATATTGCATCAAGTTTAGGTGCCATTATTTTAGGATTATTCGTGTACTATTACGTTACACCTGATAAACCTAATCAGGAGATAGAACCTGGTGAAACAGAATTGGATTATATACCTCAAGAGGAGGTGGTAAAAAAGAAAAGAACTAAGAAGTCTGAATTCCCAATGCCACCACATAATTCGACGAAAAAGGTAAATCCAAAACAATCATCAAAGAATGATGATAAAAATGAACCTTTTGTAAAGACAAGAAAAAAAACTAAAACAAAATAAAATGGAAAAATTTAACAGATATAACCATCGTTACGATAATTACGGTGATCGTAGGTCAGAAGAAGAGTTAGACCAAATGGAATTAGAATTTAATAATCAACAAAAAGAAAGACAAACAAAAATTATGAGAAGTATTTTAATCGGAGTAGCGGCATTTTTTACATTAACCTTTTTATTTTTCTCTTGTGAGAGAATTGATGCGGGACATGTTGGAATCAAAGTAAATCAGTATGGTGATAACAAAGGAGTGGATGACGTGGTGGCAGTCACGGGTATGGTATTCTATAATCCAATCACCACAACAGTGTATGAATTCCCAACGTTCATTCAACACAAAGAATACAAAGGAGAGAATTCATTTATCGTGAATAGTAAAGATGGGTCAGAATTCTCCGTTTCACCAATCATGAACTACTCAGTTCAAAGAGACAAGGTACCGGCCATCTTTAGTAAGTATCGTAGACCTTTGGAAGATATTGAAGAGGGTTTCTTAAAGACCGCAGTGTACGATGCGTTCAGATTAGCAACTAACAAGTACACAGCCGATGAATTGATTAGTAATCGAGCGGTGTTCGAAATCGAGGTTCGTAGATTATTGGACGGACAATTATTGAAGGAAGGTTTCGTTATCAATCAGTTCACATCTAACTTGATTTATCCTGAGACATTTAAGAAATCTATCGAAGCTAAGAACAATGCGGTTCAAGCGGCGTTAAGAGCTGAGAATGAGGTTAAGACCGCAGAGGCTCAAGCCAAAATTAAAGTGGCAACCGCCGAAGGTAATGCTCAAGCATTGATTACATCCGCTAAAGCGGAGGCTGAAGCGAATAGGATGAAACAACAAACATTAACACCATTACTTATTCAATTGGAATATGTACAAAAATGGGATGGTAAGTTACCTGTATATGGTACAGTACCACAAATGTTCAAAAACATCCAATAAAATTGGGAATGGGGGTGATTTAATATACCCCCTTTCTTTTTTTTAAGATATTTATATATAAAAGACCTATGGCTAAGATTATAAAATTGAAACAATCAGACATTGAGAATATCGTTAATGAAATAGTTGATGAGAATCCAGATTTAAGTGTGGATAATGACCCTTCTAACGATTCACCAGCATTGACTCTTGGTCAAGATGCTGAAGGTAACTACTACGTATTCAAGAACGGATTATCAGGTGAGCCTGAAATCGTAGCAAAATCGTAAAACAATAATACTTTTTTATTAATGGAGAAATTTAGAATCTATTGTGACATGGATGGGGTCCTCGTGGATTTCAATAAAGGTTACAAAGAACTAACAGGTGTTGACTTAGGTACAGAACACCGTAATGATACTCATTTTTGGGACCCCATCAATGAGGCGGGTTATGACTTTTGGATTAACTTAGAATGGATGGGAGACGGTAAAGAGTTATGGGATTTCATTAGTCCACATAACCCCGAATTATTATCGGCACCATCAAGACAGATGGAATCAAGGGTGGCTAAACATGATTGGGTAGAGAGGGAATTACCCGGTGTTCACCTCATTTTAAGGTCCGCCAAACACAAGAAGGACTTCGCTGGTCCGAACAACATTTTAATTGATGATAGACCTGACAATATCGTCGGATGGATCCAATCAGGGGGTATTGGTATCCTTCATACCTCAGCATCAGACACCATTCAAAAACTGAAAGAATTAGGATTGTAGAAAATATTTTTAAAAATATTTTGGCATATTCGAATTTTTTTATACTTTCGTACTGTTAAATTATTCACACACATTTAAAACTACACCACATGTTAAAAATTAACAACGTCCTATCCTTGTTTGATGGAGCAAGCTGCGCACAAATGTCATTAAATCACGCAGGAATCCCATTCAAAAAGTATTTTGCTAGCGAGATTAATGTAGATTCAATTGCCATCGCACAAAAAAATTACCCCAAGACAATTCAATTGGGTAGTGTCATGGATATTAAAGCTAAAGACTTACCAAAAATTGACATAATCTTTGCGGGTAGTCCTTGTACTGATTTCAGTAGAGCAGGTAAACAACTTGGAATGGCAACTCTTTGTGGAATCAAAGTCACCAACCTTAAACAATATCTTAAATTGAAGAAGGAAGGTAAGGAGTTTACACAATCATGTTTATTTTGGGAGTTCATTAGATTAGTTAAAGAATTGAAACCAAAGTATTTTTTCTTAGAGAACACTAAGATGAATAAGTTATGGTTGTACCTAATCACGAAAGAACTTGGTATCGAACCAGTCTTAATCAATTCATCTTTATTATCGGCGCAAAATCGTGAAAGATATTATTGGACAAACTTACCAGGATTCGTTTATCCAAAAGATAAAGGAATCACCTTTGACCAAATTGTACCAGGTGCAATATCTTGTGGATGGCACGGTAGAAAATTAAAGAAGACTGATGAGAAGTATACGAGATTATTAACATATCGTAAAGATGGTAGAGCAAACTGTGTCGTAACATCTCCGTCAAGTACTAATCTTTACGAGAAGGATGGTAAGATACAACCAATTACTGTTGAGATGGCTGAGAAGTTACAAACGTGGCCGATTGGTTATACCAATGTTCCTGGTTTGTCTAAGACTAAAAAATACCACGCTATCGGAAACGGATGGACTAAAAATGTAATCGTACATTTCTTAAAATGTGCGTCAAAATACTATAAAACAAAATAAAATGATTTACGTATCAATCGACATAGAAACTTCAGGATTGAATCATGATATGAACCACGTCTTATCGATTGGTGCTATCATTGAGGATACAACTAAGAAGTTACCATACGAAGAGTTACCTAAGTTTAATGTTATCGTTCTTCAAAATAACATACAAGGTTCGCCGAGAGCAATCACAATGAATAAAGAAATCATTTCATTAATGGGTGAATATCTTGAGGGTAAGGATGAAGTGAGACAACAACTCATAGAAAGTAGCGGTTACCAATTCTTCGAAGAAGATGACGTGGTTAAACAGTTTTACTATTGGTTAGAAACAAATGGTTTGGGTTATGGTTTAATGAATAGTGGACATTATGGTAAGTCCCAAGACGGTAAATGGTTACCATTAATTAATAGTGCAACCAAACCTATCACACTGAATGTGGCAGGTAAAAACTTCGGAACATTTGACAAACTATTCTTACAAGAACTTCCTTGGTGGCAAAAGTTGATCAGAACTCGTCAAAGGGTTTTAGACCCCGCAATTCTTTGTGTTGATTGGGTTAACGATACATCATTACCTTCACTTACGATTTGTAAAGAACGAATGAATGTTGAGGGTATAGTTACACATAACGCATTAGAAGATGCGTGGGATGTAATAGAAATATTACGTAAATTTTATTAATAGAAAATTATAGGAAATGTCAAAAATTAAAGATCTTAAGTCAAACCCTGAAACCATCTTCAATTTAATAGATGTGCTAGAGTTATTCAGTCCTGGTAAGAAATCGAAATATACCGATACTCTTCTTAGATTGATGAAGAATACAAGAAATCTAAAGTCTCATGTTGATGAGATTAAAGCGTACTTCAATTCAAATTTCGGTTTCATTACGAATGAGGATATGAATAAATTTTCTGATATTCAAGTTCTATTGATGTATCGATTCGTGGATAGTTTTTTTAATACTGAAGATTTACAAAACTTTAGAAAATTCTGCGAATATAATGAAAGAGGATTGATTGGTCAGAATGATTTAACAACTTATAAATCATTTGATGAAGTCATGAACCAACTCAGCATCGCAGACTTGAGAGTTAGCTCTAAAGATTTGGAAAATGAAATCATTAAAGTTCATGAGGATGATGAATGGTTATTAGTAAGGCCATTGACTTATCTCTCATCAAGAAAGTATGGTGCCAACACTAAGTGGTGTACAACCCAAGAAAGTAATCCTGAATACTTTATGAAATATAGTAAGAGGGGAGTTTTAATTTACTGTATCAATAAGAAAACCGGATACAAAGTTGCAAGTTTTTATTCATTAGATAAGAATGAGCCTGAGTTTTCATTTTGGAATCAAAAAGATACTCGTATTGATTCATTAGATAGTGAACTAACTGATGAACTAAGATTAGTAATTCAAAAAACATCCAAGGACTCTAAAGCTAAGACTAATAGATTCTTGTTATCTGATGACCAAAGAAGTAAAGAAGATAAGTTATTAGGTTTACGAGATTTTAAATCATTAACTCAGATTGATGTTGCGGAAGAGGCGGTCGTACCTATGAGAAATAGAATTGAAAACGCCATCCGAAGAGAGAATGATATGGAACCTGATGAAGTTATGATGGAAGAGAGAGAAGAAGAGCGAGTATATGAAGATAGAGATAATACTGTTTCTGAAAGTCCTATTGACAGGATGACGTGGGCATCATCAGGCACAACCGCCAATTATGAAACCGAGTAAAATTAAACAATGAAAATTAGTCCGTATGTGTTTCCCGGCATCAAAGCCGAATTTTTACCTGAGATAAAAAATAGAACTCGCATCAAAGCAAGAATAACACCTGAACAGGTAATGAATATTATTGCTGAAAATTATGGTATAACGAGTGCCGACATATTATCAAGAGTTAGAAAAAGAGAAATGTGTGATGCCAGACATATGTTCTGTGCCATTATGAAAAAACACTTCAGATATTCATTAAAAAGTATTGGTGAGATGGTTAGTGGTAGAGATCATACTACCGCTATCCATTCAATCCAAACCTTCAACGATAGATATAAAACCGAAGATGGTTATAAAGAATTTAGTGATAGGGTAATATCTCAAATCTTATCTAAAATATAACAATTTTAATGTTATATTAAAATATTTTTGAAATTTTTTGGTATATTCAAAAATATACATACCTTTGTGGTATGAAAACATTAATAATACATCCAGCCGACGCTAGTACGAGTTTCCTCGACATAGTGTATAATCCGATTCCTAATAAGACGGTTATCACTGGTGGTGTCACAAAATCAGAAGTAGAGCAATTAATTAGAGAACATGACCGAGTGATGATGATGGGTCACGGTAGTCCTGGTGGACTCTTCTCCGTGGGTCAATTCGATACAGGTGGTAGATACGGTGGTGGTTATATCATTGACCAATCAATGGTACCCTCACTAATGGAAAAAGACAACAGTGTTTTCATTTGGTGTAACGCCGACAAGTTCGTTAATGTTTTTAAATTAAGAGGGTTCTATAGTGGAATGTTCATCAGCGAAGTTGGTGAGGCACTTTACTGTGGACTACCTGGTACAAAACAAGACGAAGTTGATGAATCTAATTACGGATTTTGTAACATCATAGCAAAATACATCAACGAAGATACCAATACCATTCACGAAAATGTAACGAAAGAATACGGATTGATTGCGGAATCAAATCCTGTCGCTTTATATAATAACAATAGACTTTATAAATTTTAAACCATGGAAAAATCTAACGAAGAGTACTATCAAAAGGTAACAGAATTCGCAAAACAATATGGTCCGTTACCAAGTAACCATATACTTGACATTATGGTATCCGTAATGAGGACAAGAGATAACGATGGATGGCAAGGTGGCGGATTTGTAACTGCGGTTGTCCAAAACAATTTAAGCTCTGCAATTAGTCGAGCCGACAATGATTGTTTATCAAATTTAAAATTAATTGTGGCAACAAAAGAAAACTGTCACTTCTAAAAATAATACTATGAAATATTTCTTTTCTTTTATATTCTTAACTTTCGTTTCGTGTACAAAAGAAGATGTTCTTTTACCGAAGAAACCTGAGGTAGTTGCTGTGGTTCCCGAACCAAAAGTGGTTGAACCAGCATATACACCAATTCAATTTGAAAATGTTAATGAGTATTTGGCAACACCTGCCGCTGGTGCTAAATTAATTATCCCTGTGATTATCATTAACTACATTCCAAGTAAAGATAAAGGGAAAACTTTGGACCAAACAACTTTTCCGTTCAGAAATGATAAAGGAACTTTTGATCCTAACTTACCTGTGAGTGAGTATAAGAAGTGGTTGTTATCTAATGACATCAGAACTAAAGCCGCTATAGAAGAAGGAAGTAAGTTTAGAAATTATAAAAGTGCCACAACACCTTATGTTGGAATCAAAGTAATCAAATACATTAATGTGTACGAGATTGCTAAAGTTGCTCGAACCATGCCAGCAGAATCATTCGCGGTGGATAGTACAGAAGGATATTATCCTGACTATTTTGATTTATTTAAGAAGATTGGTTTAGATACTTTGGTAAACAATTATGGTGTGAAAGAAATATGGTTTAATCGTAAATCATTAGCTGTACCCGAATCGAACATGTCAAGTCCAACAACTGGAGATGTATCAAACGCATACTACGGTAGTGAACAATATGGTTTGGTAAACGCAATTCAACAAAACGATTTACCAATCTATAAAAAAACATACGTGGTGTATTCACACTTTGTTCATTTTGGTTATGATAATAACATACACATTAGAGGTCACCAAATTGAACGTCAAATGAGTCATATCAATAATACAATGTGGAACAACTTTGTTGGTACTCTAACTCCAACAGGTAGACCTAAAGGTTGTGGTAACACTCATTATCCTGTGAACGCCGCGAGGGCATATGATTATGATAATCAAACCCCATTCAGTTCTGAAATTGCTAATTGGAATCCGAATGGTACCGCAACTACAACAACTGTTAGTAGTTCATCGTGGAAAAGAAACATAACCATTAACCATACTATGCCAACGTCAACATATAAAAATGAGACAAGTAGGAACATCATTGGTAATGACCCACAAGGTGGATGGTTGATTTATTGGTTTCAGTCTATCCCTGGTGAAAATAATAATATTACCTATGGTAATAAACCACTAACCAATTGGTGGGATATATATTATAATTGGGATGACGCAATAATCAATAAAAAGAATCTATATTAAATCATGGCAGCAAGTGTTGAAAGAAAACTTTACATTAAACAAATAGAACAACTTTGTGAGGAAGGTAAGAAATCTTTAATTGTACCTTCTTCATTAATAAATGAAACAACCGACGATGCCGAACTCGGTAAATTGGTTAGACAGATGATGAGACAAAAGACTGAGGATTGTGAGAAACATGTCGAATATATGAAGTCTTTATAAAAATATACTAAAATATTTTTGGTATATTCTAAAAACATCATTACCTTTGTTCTATAAAACAACGTATAATGAAAAAGGTATTATATTCTATTCTTCTTCTATCAATATTTTCTTGTACAAAAGAAGATATACCAACACCTGTTCAACCTACTCCACCGGTTGTAGAAGAATTCAAAGGATATAAAGTTAACACTACACTTCTTAACCAATCTAAGGTTAAAGACTTCGGTAAGAGTTATTGGAAGAATACAAACATCTTACCGGATATTGTGGCATACGCATTTCAAAAGCCAAAAGAAAAAACATTCTTATCACAAGGGTTGATGGGGTTGGTTTGTGGAGACTTCAACAACGATGGTTGGATTGATGTCTACAACTTAGGTGCCAAGACTAAGACTGGTTCACAAGAGTTAACCACATTCTTATTGTGGAATCCAACAACAAAGGTATTCGACAACGCAAACCTATTCAATGATAAATCTATACAATCAGTTTCAGGTGGTCAGGTGATTCCTGTTTATCTAAATCAGGATGACTATGTTGATATTGTTGTGATAAGTGAGGGTATGTTTGATGATACACCTCCACCACCAAGAGTAATCTTAAGTGATGGTAAAGGTGGATATGATTTAATAGACATTCCAATTGATTTACATCCTGAACTCATAAGTGGTGATGTTGGTGATTTAGATGGGGATGGTTCCCCTGAATTAGTTGTGTGTGGTAACTTTATCACTTACATCTTTAAAGGTCTTAAATCGTCTCCTTTCTTCACACAAAAGGGTGGGGCAACATTCTTCAGTGAAAAATCTAGTCCGTATTGGTATTGGGAGAAGTATAAGAATGACAATGGGTTCGGTGTCAAATCCGAATTAGCAGTTGGATCATTCATATGTGAGATTGACGATGTGAGTGGTGATGGATTAAACGATTTAATTCTATCTGCAAACGAGAACATGAAGGACTACCCAACCTCAACTAAGGTAATGATTAACCAAGGTCGTGGTTATTTCGACGATACTAAAGTTATTAAGTTACCGTTGATTGGTGATGGTAATCAATCATTTGCCAATGAAGACTTTATCGTTGATGATATAAATGGAGATGGACTAAAAGATATTATATCATTAAACACGAACCAAGTAAACAAGTGGGACTTAATTGCTTATAGACAATTACCTAATGGTGAGTTTGTTGTTGATAAAACAGTATTTCAATATACAATAAACAGTACACGTAAAGGTAATTGGAAACCAGTTATTATCTATCAAGACTTTAACAAAGACGGTAAGAAGGATATAACATATCACGATGATGCTAGTGGTGTTGGTAATGATAATACTTTACCATTCAAAACGGTATTCATTAAGAAAGGGAATCAATTCGTAGAAGAAAACTATTTTCAATACGACGAGTTTATGAAATCTTTATTACCTTTAATCACAAAGTAATGGAACATAAATTTAAATCTTCTTTCACGAGATTCGGTGACCCAACGGCGCCCGAAAGAATTATAATTGATGATGATAAGGTTACCTACAAAAATAACAGAGGAATTAGAACTCTTTATTTAGCAACTGACACCACATCAATCAAAAGAAGTGAGGTGATTAGTGTTGACATTATCGACCAGATTTGGGGTGTTCATATCTCAATTAACACTCGTGGATATGCTCGAATTTATGTTAAGAACTTCACAATGAAAGACGCAAAACAAATTGAAAAAATACTAATAGGTTAATATGAAAATCATAAAGAAAAAAGAGGTATATATTGTAGAATGTAGTGAGGGAGAATTAGAATTCGACACACTACAAAAAGCTGAAGATAAGGTTAAAAGACTTCATAAATCAGAGGAGTTTGGTTATCTTATTAAAACAGAATTCGATAAAGAAGGTAAAATAACAAAACAAACTTTTATTGGCTAATGGCTATATTACATTTATTTGGGGACAGTTACTCACAAGGGCATAAATTGGATACACATTATCCACCATACCAATCATGGAAAAATTTTCTAAAGGGTGAGTTACCACCAACGTGGGGTGAATTACTTTCGGAAAAACTAAAGATGACCTTATCGGTAAGAGCGGTAGCGGGTATGTCCAATCATGAAATATTCATGACCTTTTGTAAACATTGTAGAGACTTTTCGAAAGGAGATATTGTAATGATTAATTGGACGTATATGCCGAGATTTAGATGGGCGTCAACAGAAAGAGATAATGATGGTGGTATCATATTGAACACGAGGTCTAAACCAATCCCAATGTGGAAACGTTTAGGTGGAGGCATTAACCCACATGATATAGTTCACATTGATAAAAACACACTTAGAGATATTGTACTCAACAGAACTGATGATTTATATTTGGAAGAGATATATGATTATGAAACATTAATTGAAGACTATGCGAAAGCAAAGGGATTTGATTTGTATTTCTGGTCCACTGAGAATAGTTTAATTTTTAATCTTCCAAAAGAAGATCAAAGAAAAAGAAAATATATTCTTCATGATGAATTTGAAATATCCAACACTGACCATCATTTCTTTGCCATGTTAAAAAGATTTGGTGGGTTGAATATTGGTGATGAAACTAAAGGAGCCGTTAATGATATGCACATGGGTGAATCTGGACACAGAGTACAATTTGAGATGTTCTATGACTATATTGTAAATGGAAAATACCAATACAAAAAAGTTATATGATTTATATCATAATCGCAGAACCAAGGTCGGGTGGAGTTTCGTTAATGAATTGGATTGAGAAGTCATTACCTAACTTTACCATATCGCAAGAACCATGGTTCATTGAAAACGATTTATGGGTAAATGGTGAGGATGTTAGTGAGGTTGAATGGGTTAAGAAATACGATAACATTTTCATCAGAGAAATATATAAGCCAACAAGGGACTTCAATAACCTAATCAAAATTAGTGATAAGGTATTGTGTCTTTATAGGGATAATTGGGAGGAGCAGATACGGTCAAGTTTATTTCAAGAAACAAATGAAAAGTATTTGGACACCTACAACGAAACAGATGTCTTAGATGTTGTAACAAATGATATGATAAGACATCGATACGTTTATTATTTTAAAGAACACAAAGAAAAGTTTAAACAATTCATTAAAGAAAATAATTTCCCATCAGTATCGTATGAGAATCTTTATTATGGTGATGGAGTTGGTATTATAAAAAAACATTTTAACTTTGATACTGATGTTGAATTCCCATTAAACACCAGACATTTAAAACGAGACGGGATTCCCGTTGAACCACAAAAATTGAAAACAAATCTTTTATAACCATAAATTAAATCACATGAAAAAATTAACAAACTGGTTCGAAACCAAATTCCCAACAGACGAAGACAAATTTAATTTCTTCACACACTCAACATTTATCTTTGGTTGTTTGTCTTGGTTAGGTTATATAATATTATTTAAATAATACTTATTAATATGACAGATTTTTTTAAAGTTCTTATTGGTCAGGATAACATAGAAGTTATCGAATTCTATAAAGGAACTCTAACCAGACGACCGCTTACCGACGAAGAGAAAATGGGTATCAATCTTGATGGGAATTATCCCGTTGATGTTCAACAAATGTCTATGGACGATTTAAGTCTACGAATCTCTTCGGACCCATCTAATTTCTATAGATTTCTTTCGGTAGAGATTGATGGTTATGAATATGAGTTCAAAGAAGTTGATGGTAATCCGGCAATGATACCGATTAAATTACTTAGAAACTTTGGTGATCCCCGTATTTTCGAGTACGTCAAATATCCAATATCATAAACTTTATTGAGTTGAACCCCTAAAAGAAATTTAGGGGTTTTTTATTGAAATATTTTGGAATATACAAGATAATTCATATCTTTGTACTATAACATAAAAACATATGAAGAAGAGAAGATTTACAAAAGATGGTATCGAGTATTGGATTGATGGTAAGCATTTTTTGGTGGGAGGTAAAAAGTGTGAGCCACTTAATAATGATGAAATTCAATCTCAAGAAGAAAGAATTAAAGAATTTAAAGAATTGATTAATAGTAAGTTAGGAAACGAATCGTTGTTGATGTGGGAAACCACTAAATCAGTAACGGCACACGAATACTATGACTATTACATTCAAGAACACCAAGAACTTGAAGAGTATGAGGAGTGTGCGAGATTGTTGAAGTTGAAAAACGAAACACCTTATAGTGAAGAGTTGACCCATACAATTACTAAAAGTGGTGGTAAACTTTTGAAAAAATGAAATTTAAATATAAAATAACTTTAGAGGTTGATGTCGACTTCGACGCTCCATTATTAGGTGCCGATACCACTAAGGGTAAACGTAGTAGAACTGATATGATTGCTAAGGCCGCATTATCTGAGATGATTAAATTCAAAACAACATCATTCGTTGGTGTTGATAGAGAAGTGGATGAAGATAATTTAAAAGGTACTATCAAAGGTAGTATTATGTTGAGGTCTCACAAAATGTTGGAGGAGGATAAAAAGAATTCGAAATGATAGACAATATCGAATTAATAAAACCGTTATTATCTTTCGACAACGAAGGAGACTTCTACATGCTTTATGTGTTCAAACGAAAGAAAGATCAACCCGAGGATGAGAGAGATAACCATCAATCAGTCAGAACAATAAAAACATATTGTGTTGATAATATCTCATATCTCGATATGAGATATGAAGAGATAAAACAACTATGTGAGGTGTTCAAGGCAAGAGCATACATTCATGTGGTGAAACAAAATCACAAGGATGTATCGTTGAATATGATTACTGAAATTGTAACTCGTATTCAATCAGGTCAAATCAATCAAAAAAATGTTTTTGACTCTGTCGTTGGTCAAATTAAAACACAAGAGAAGAGATGGATTGTAGATGTTGATGTGAATAGTATTGAAATGGTTCAACACATATCAATGTTTATTAATAAACTTAGGCCCGAAGGCGAAAAAACTGAATCGGTTATTCGAACCAAAAATGGTTATCATCTTATCACAAAACGATTCGATACTTTGGAATTTAGTAAACAATACCCAACAATTGACATTCAAAAAAAGAATCCAACATTATTATATTATCCAAATAGTTTAGATTAATATGGAAAAGAAATTAGGAAAAATTGAATCAGTAAGATTCGGACACGGAGGTTATCAAGACGCTTGTATCGGTCTATCAGTTACACTCGGTAACGGTAGTTGGGGTGTTGGTGATTTCAAAGGTGCTTGGGATCCTGAAATGATTAAACGTAGTGATAGTACTCAATGGACTGAAGAAGATAGAAGTAAAGGTATTGATGAAACGATTAGACTTGTTTCAAAACTTCTTAAGGATGCGAAGGTGGACAGTGTTGATAAATTAAAAAACATTCCGGTTGAAGTTACATTTGAAGGAATGATGTTAAAGGAATGGAGGATATTAACCGAAGTATTATGATTAAAAGATTATTCTCAACTTTCATAGAATATCGTTTCACTGATAAAGTAAACGGTAGGTCGGTAAATTTATACCGATGTAAAGACGGTAGTTATTTTCTCGCACACTCAAAGTTCGATTCCTTATTTTTTCATATAACACTAAACTAACCATGGCAAAAAGATTAATCGAAAAGAAGATTCAATATTTTGAAACACTATTAAGTGAACAACACGGATTCTTTAGGAGATTACAAATTAAGTTTTGGATTTATAATGAAAGGTGTAAATTAAGAAAATATAAAAAGAAATAAAATGAACGGTGTAACTAAAGAATATTGGGCATCTAAATTACCACACCCATTATCTCCATCAGATTTGGATGTTAAGTTATTTAAAAATTTCATGTCCGAAGGTTCAACATTGTTATTAGGGTGTACCAGAAAACTAATACCATTAAGTAATAGACAATTAGATACTGACCCATGGTACGAAGCGGACACTGTGATTGTTGGTGAGTGGTCTAAGAACAACCATTACTACACCAATATATTAATTGATGGTGGATTATGTTTCACTAAAGAATTATGTGATGGTGTTGTTGAAATGGCAAGTAAAAATTGTAAAACTTTTATTGCCAGAACATTCTCACAAAAATTAGATATAATGAGAATTGCTGATTACTTTCCACAAGAAGGTGACTTTAAAGTCAAACCTAGTTTGGTTGTTCCATGTGGAAGTTATAATTTTTTTGTATGGAATTTCTAACACAAGAGAAGATGAATTCGGATATTGAATTCATTTTAAAACAAATTGAGGAAAACCAATATAAAGAACGTAAAATCAATTACGGTTTATTAAAGGATATGTCCATTATTACAAGAGAAGATTTACGTAATATGGAGATGAAACCTAATTTTTATAAAACAAAAACATCAGGTTCAACCGGTATACCACTCGAAATATCTAAAACATATTTCGATTACATTTGGTTCTCAGCATGTAATATATTAGATTTCAGATGGAGAGGTTGGGACGTTACAAAAACTGTTGCCATAATTAAACCAAATCTTAAAGATGCTGTGTTAAATGATTGGGGTATACCTCGTAACATTGAACCTAATCAAGGATTAATATATACCAACGGTCAGAAACCAATTAGTGAGTTACAGGATTGGTTAGAGAGAAAAAATCCACACTACATAAATTGTTATCCAACTGTTTATAAATTACTTGACACATCTAAGATTAGTAACTTTATTGGTTGGAAAGGTAGTAGTGAATTAGGTGGTACAATATATTCAAGTGAAGAGTGTGGTATCATTGCATTAGAGTGTCCAAATAACAAAGGTGTTTACCATGTGATGGATAATCAAATAGTTGAAGTGGATACAGATGGTGGAATGATTATCACAACGATGACAAATCCATATATTAAAAGATATAAGAATGGAGATCATGTTGAGTTGGGTGAATGTGATTGCGGAAGAAAGTCTCAAGTGATAACAAAGATACACGGTAGAGTTCGTAATATGTTTACACTACCAAATGGTGATAAGAAATGGCCGTTGATTGGTTCTTTAGATTATTATGAGAAGTTCGGTATCAAAAGATTCAAAGCGATTCAACATTCGATTGATGAATTAGAGTTACAAATAATTTCAAATCCGTTAGGTGAGAGAGAAGATGAACTTAAACAATTAATAACTAAAATGTTGGAGTCACCAATAAACGTAACGATAACATATCTTGAAGACTTCCCTAACTATAAGTTTGAGGAATTCATATCTAAAATAAATTAACATGAGATTAAACGTAGAATTACTTGCGATTGACATCCACAGAGTGGGAAGAAGTTGGATTTCTTTTTTAGAAATCAACTATGGTAACTCATTATTTTATATTGAGTGGGGTCAAGGTATGAAGATACAAGTTAGTTTTTTATTTGGACTAATTAAAAATTACTAAGATGAAGATAATTGACTTGTTTTTCCCAATAATAAAAATGTATGAGAACTTGGAAACAAATGAACTCGATGTTATAGTTCAAAACAATCTCGAGTTGGCAAAGGAGTTAGAAGATAAACCACCAATGACGGCACAACAAATAAAAGAGTATGTAAAAAACAAAAAGGATGAAGAAATTAATTTGTAAAATACGTGGCCACAAATATTCATACAACTTTGGTTGGATGCCGACTAAGTGTGAATGTAAAAGATGTGGTATGAAATGGAAAACCGTTAATAATCCTGATTATATTCCGGGTAAATCAAATCCACTTGAAGTGGATATACAAATATGGGTAGAAGATAAATAACATGTTAGAATTTAAATTTTTAAATGATAATGATGATGTACCTTTGGATGAAATAGTCCACGAGGAATATGATGGTGCGTCGTGGATGTATGGTAGAAGAGAAAACTTAGACCAATATCCACATGAAATTGTTGTTGAGTATCATAATGGTATACACTCATTTTTAAATAATTTCCCATCCGGATTTATTGCGTGTATATTATCAATCACAGGGCCCAATGGTAGAATACATACTGATGATACCGAATATGATGATGGTTGGGGGTTTGATATAACAAACGATTTAATTGGAATTGAGTGGGTTAGATTCACACATTAAAATAAAACTATGGTAGGAGATTTTAAATTTTTTCAAAAGGGAACAACAGATATGATGGATGGTGAGGTTCGAGCAACTGCATCATTTAATGCTGACACTCCTGAGGGTTATATGAATAGAAGAATGTTATATCACACAAACCGTGATCAGTATGATAGACTTCGTCACCCCAACAATGAGATGGAGCAATATTTTTATGATAGAAATCTTAGAGGTCGGTTCGGTACACCTGAGAGACATCAAGATATTATAAGAAGGATTAACGAACAAAGAGATTTAAATGACAACCCAGTAAGATTATTCAATACAACAACAGTAACAAAGGTAAACCCAAAGTGGTGGATGAAGATTAAAATAGTTCTTCAAGAAAGTTGGTTATATGATCCAATTGGTGTGGTTGTTGTGAGTGCATTGACAACCATTGTTACAATTATCGGAATTGCTAAATTATTAAATGCATGGTAAGTGAATTTAAATTCTTTCAGAGGAATCCTTATAAAGATAGGTGTCGATTGGAAATTGGTTCCTCATTTGAATTCCGCGGATATTATTGTACAGTTACACAATTGTTACCAGATTATTTCAGATACCTCATCCAAGAAAATGATAGAGAATGTGTGATGTACTATGATTATTATTTACAAACCCCGTCTGCTGCTGGTAGACAATTAAATAGAAGATAATGAGACACATTGCAACACTACCATATGATGAAATAAATTTTGTTTGGATTCAAGGTCATTACGACGTTCATTTGTTAGGATTATGTAAATTAGGGAACACTCTTTTTTATTTTAAAACGATAAATATTGATGATTATTATGACGGTAAGGAATTGATGTGTGATGTTTATATGTTATCTTCTTTAGAAGAAGTTAAATGGAGATTAAAAAAGTTTTTCTTTGAACAAATGGTTGGTTATCATTGGTCTTATCCAAAAAGAAAGAACAAAGGATTTTACATTAGAAAACCAAAGTGGTTATATAAGTTTCTATTTAAACTATATTACACACTTAAAAAGATATAAATTCAGTATAAATACTGAGCATTTTATTGATTTTTTTGTATATTTTTGTAATATAAAAAGAAATAATTTATGAAAATTAAAAAACGTGGTTTTTTAAATCCGTGGAGAACAATAGCCATTTGGTATATACCGATGTGTACATATATTATACACAAGTTGATGGGGACCATTGTGCCCGATAAAGAATGGTATTGGTGGTTATGTATTTCTTTAGCATTATTAGGATGGTTAGCATTCAACTTTAAAATTGTTAAAAATGACGATTGGGGTGGATTGAGTAATGAAGAGTTAATTGGTGATGATGAAATTTTTGACTTTTATAAAAATAAATGTGAACATCCTATAAGAAGAAGAGAAGGTTATCGTGAGGGTGTTTATAAATGTTGGGAATGTGGTAAAATAATATTTGAAGATTAAAACCAAATAATATGTTACAAAACACATTTAGAAAAACAATCATAGACAAACGTCTTGAAGAATTATCTGAAAAGGTAAGAAGAGGCGAACCAATAAAAATGAGTGAGGTGTTGGAGGTCGTTGAATACCAAGAGATGTTAAAGAAAAACAAAATTACTTTAAAAGATAAGATTATTAATTTTTTTAAAATCAAATAATATGACACAGATTTGGAAATATAAAGTTGATGTAGGTACTATAATGATGCCGAAAGGTGCTAAGATATTAACCGTTCAAATGCAAAATGACATCCCTCATATGTGGGCGATTGTTAATGTTGACGCTGAGTTAGAAGAGAGAGTATTTGAAATTCATGGTACGGGTCATAACATTAGAAATATTGATGAATATGAGTACATTGGTACGTATATCGATAATCCTTTTGTTTGGCATCTATTTGAATTAATTAAAAACGAATAATATGAGACTAAAAGAAATTTTGGTATATAGAGATGGTGGTACAACTGCATTTGAGGTTATCTTGAATGTTTTAGAACAAGAAAAATTAAAACCAGATTCAATGCCCGTTATAATATCGGTTGATTGCGGTATGAATGGAGATGGTCAATGGTATCTTGGACTAAAAAGTAAAGGTGGAACAATTATAGAAGATGTTGAAATTAAACGAGCCCTAATAAAATCATTTAATGAAAAGGTTCAATATGAAACATTAATTTTAGAAAATATTAAACAATTTTTATAATATGAAATTAGGAGAATTTATCAAACAGTTCAGTCATAACAATATTGTTAGATTGGTTTACAAAAATAAAGGTGGACATATACTTGTGTTAGAAGGTTGGAACGATGTTTCAATGGATCACGAGATATTAAATGGTAAAGGTAAAAACCGACACTATATCAACAATGAGGTATTAGGGTTAGCTTCCATAATGTTTCCATCGGGATCAGGATGTCACTATCCTGAAGCATTGAACATTGTTATCGAGGAGTTGGAGAATCAACCAATGATTGAAGAAACTAAGGATGAAATTGTATATGAATCCGAATCAAATTAAAAAATAATTTATGTTAGATGTTTTAAAAGTTATATTAATATTCCTATTTGGTGTATCAATGTCATTCGGTGGTTGGTACCTTATCTTTTGGTTCTTAACTGGTGAATCGGATTTATTTACTTGGTATTGGGGTGTGAAATTACTTTATTTAATTTTCAGTTTCTCATCTTTAAGTTCTTTATTTGAATTTTTAATGGAAATATAAAAACCATGAACATATTTTATTTAGACTACGACACCAGCAAATGTGCTAAGTATCATAATGATAAGCACGTTGTAAAGATGATATTGGAAACTGCTCAATTACTTTGTGGATCACATTGGGCAACTGGTGGACAAGCACCTTACAAGTTATCACACAAGAATCATCCATGTTCTATTTGGGTGAGACAAGATATAAACAACTATAATTGGTTGTGTTCGTTGGGACTTAAACTATGTTCTGAGTATACTCATCGATACGGAAAGACACATAAGACTGAGAACATATTGTACTGGTGTAGTGAGAACTTACCAAACATTCCTGATGATAAGTTCACACCACCTCCATTAGCGATGCCTGATGAATATAAAGAATCAAGTCACGTACAATCATATAGAAATTACTATATGGGTGAGAAGAGAAACTTCTCTAATTGGAAATACCGAGATGTTCCGGCATGGTTTAGTTAAGAATGACCGATGAGATATTCATCCTTGTCTTCTTCTTTCTCATAAGCTTTAACAGATGGTAAACCGCTGTACTCACAAAACAATTCCTCTCTTTGTTTTCTCATCTCTTCTTTAACATCATCAGAAAAATAGATACCTTCACTTTCCATATCAGCGATGGTTCTATGCATGGCTTTGTAAACTAATTCTTTTTGTTTAAAAGTCATCTTCTTCGATGCGGTTTCATCATCGAATAGTCTACCCACTAAGTTGACAAGGTTTGCTCTTGGTCCACCATCTTTACCTGGTTTATAATCAGTACTTGCCATGTAGGTGAACTCTCTGTAAGTTGCTATTCCAAACACTACGAATAGAGTTACAACGATTGACGATAATAATACAATTTCCATTACTTCTTTGATTTAAGGTTAATATAAATTAAGAATCCCAATATGGTTGGTGGCCATAAACCAATGAAGATGGCTTTGTTTACATCACCATCAACAATGTAGTGGTATTCACTCACGAAAATCACAACAACTGTGATCATTAATATCAGAATCTCTGACGTTTTAAAGTTTTTTAACATATGTTCTATTGTTTAAGAGTACAAAGTTAAACAATATAAATGAAACTAACTAATTTATTTGGTATATTCTAAAATATTCTATACTTTTGTCAGCATAATATAAGAATATGAAACGATTCAAGTTCCTGAGGAATCCATTATTAGTTGCCCACGATAATCATGAGATTTATCCGGGTCAATTCTTTTATACAATGAATAAGCAAGATATGGATTCTCTTGCAAATCCTGGTCGTCTTATTCCAAAGTATACAATTGTTAGAAGATGTATTCATCCAAAATTTCAATACGTATTTAAACCTGACCATGAAGCTTTATGGTATTTTGGTAGTAAATCCAATGCCGAATGGTTAAGAGATTTATGGATTAGACAAGACCAACAAGAGACAATAACCATAACATTTAATCGTATGTAGGTTTGATATTATAAAATATTATATGTATATTTTATTTTATAATGAAAAGGATTATTATATTAATATCGTTGTTATTGGGAGTGATGACAACAGAAGGAAAACCGAAGTACCGAATTGAATCGTGGGTATACAATGGTACAACTTTTTACTTACCACAAGAAAGAGTGTGGTATAGAACAAATTACTTTTACTTACCCTTTAAAGTTTGGAGGTCAGGAGCATATCCTTTCCAACACAAATCCCAAGCGGAGGAAATCATCAACAATTGGGAAACCGCACGTAGAGAAAGACTAGCATATCGAAGGTCAAAATACTATGAAATAGAATAACATGATTAAACCATTTAAGTTCCTCCAAAAGAACAGTGAGATAACCACAACTCAACTACACAGGTATCATAAAAGATTATTGGATAGGTATACATATAAATTTAATTTATATCCTGGCCAATCCAATTACAATGCGGGTGGATTAATATTTTATACGGTACAGGACTTTATCAATGAGGAACAACTAACCAATTATAATGAAGTAAGGTCCTATTATAAAGTTGCCTATGAACATTTAAGTCACGGTGAGGATGTTATAACGGATGAAGAGCATGAAGATTTTGTGAGATTGGTTGAATACATAACCCAACCAATACCAATCGGTGATTTAATGGGGGAACTTATTAATGGTATACAAGAGTTGAATAATCAAGTTAGAAATAATTCTTAAAAAATTATTTGGAATATAATAAAACATTATATATCTTTGTGATGTCCTTTGAACCGCGGTGGTTTAGAGGGTTAAAACAAATATAATATGGAAACATTAATTAAGGGCGGTATTGTGACGCCCCAAACAAGCACAATCGAATTTTTAGATTCGAATCCGAATCCATCATTCCTTTACTCATTAAGAAGTTTAGGATACGTTAACTCATCTGCGATATGTGACATTATTGACAATGCGTTGGAGAGTAATGTTAATGCAACCGAAATTCAGGTTTTCATTAAATCTTCTAAAGAAGAGTACATTCATATCGACATTTGTGATAATGGTGCGGGTATGGATAAGAAAACATTAGAACAGGCAACTAGATTAGGTTCACAGACTGGTAAAAGTCGTGGTGACTTAGGATGTTATGGTACTGGTTTAAAGTCCGCAGCATCTTCATTAGGTTTGAAGTTCACAGTATTCACTAAGAACATCAATGACCAATTTTGGATTGCCACTTACGACATCGATGAAAAGGTTTTATTGAATGATTTCAGAACACCAGTAAGAATTGGTACAACTGAAGAGTACAATGAATTTAAATCTATCATTGGTAGTGACACAGGAACAATTATTAGAATTAGTAAGTTAGACCAAATATCTGACAATAACGCAAGTCAATTCGCTGACGGTATTCGTAAAGCTCTTGGTAAAACTTACAAACATTATATTGATAATGGTATTAGTATTAAGGTAAACAATAAGACAGTTGAGTCTATTGACCCGATGTATCGTGGACAACCTTGGTCTAAACAAGTTACCAACAACGAAACGTTTGAATACGAAGGTCTTAATTTTAGATTCAATGTATTCAACATCGGTAAGATTGATACAAGTTTCAATAGAACCTTAGATTATCCAAAGAATCAGAAGAACGCAGGTTTATATATCTATCGTAACTATAGATTAGTTGGACAAGGATTAGACTTGGGTATGGTTGGTAAATTGGGCGATGGTTATAAAAACGCAGTGAGAATTGAATTCTTTGTGTCGGGTGACTCTGATGAGTTATTTGGTTCATCGTTAACTAAAATGATTCACGAGAAAGATGCGTCAGAAATCGACCAAGGATTTAAAGATAAATGTGCCTCACTATTCGGTCCATACATTTCACAGATTCAAAATGTGGAAAAGAAAGATAAAGAGAGTGACGCATTAACGGATGATAAGAAGAAGTCCATGGACAATATCTTTGAGTCTATTAATAAGAATCCATTTGTTAAGGTGGAGAAGACCAAAGGTAAGAACTATCCTGACTTGGATCCTAAGGAGAAATCGACACCGACGGGTAGAAAGAATAAATTCAGTCCAAGACCGAGAAAAGATTTATACACTGACTATCGTGTGGTTAAATTGGACACGGGTGAAATCTTCCGACCTCAAAAGGAGAACGGTCTATATGTTATCGAGTTAAATGAGAACCATCCGTTTTGGTCAGAGTTCTTGGTACACCAAGATGAAACCAACATGGGATATATTCTTAAGTTATTCGTTTCATTATCCATTTCATTAGAGTCGACAGGATTCTATAGTGATAGTATTAAGAACGGTTTATTAACTGAGTTCTTATATCAAACGAGTCAACATCTCAGAAAGTATATTATGTATTAATAAAATGGGGGACTAACAATCCCCCCATTTTTTGTTCCGGTTCCGGTGGTTCATTTCGGAGATATAAACTAACAAATATATGAAGAATAAAGTAGGAAAGAAAAAGATAATGGAAGGGAGACGTGAAGCATTAAAGATTGCTTTCGACAAGGGGTATATAAGTGAAGAAGATTATAAGAAAGCAATAAACAAACCCTTCAAGGAGAAGAAGAAAAAGGTTAAGAATCCCAAAGCGGTCATCTTCGGGGGACTGAATACAAACGCAATGTAGATGAACATACTAACATTCATACAGGAACTAAATCAAACGGATAGATACATTCACCATATCTATTCCAAGGGTGGATGTTATAAGTTTCATATCTTACTATCCAAGATGTATAAGGGTTGTATTCCCTACACAAACGGGGAACATATCATTACCAAATACAAAGGTAAGTACTATGACATATATGGTGAGGTGGATAATCAGGATGGATTTAGGAAACTATTGGATAAGGAGATTCCAATTGTATCCAAATGGTCATTCCATATGAATAATCTATTGGTTCTTAAGGATTGTCCCCATTGTGACGAACCAATAATATTAAAAAATCTAACAGATGAAAAATTATATTAAAAGATTAAATTGGTCCGGATTTGTTTTTGTGTTAGCATTATCCGGTGCGGGATCATTTTCAAGAGAACAAGACTCATCATTACTCGTAAGTTTTTATGTGTGGATGATATTAGGTTTACCATTTTCTTTATTCTTTCTTTTTATTGGGATTAAACCAAAAGATAAATGAGAGAGTTTAAATTCTTTACTAAAGATAATAGGATATACCATGAAGGAAGGGAAGTGGTATATGTTGGTTATCTTATATATGACCCCACAAGTTTTGATGCTGTAAGAAGGGTTAGACTAATGGATAATGGTGGTAGAATTGACCAAATAGAAATAGATAATGACCACCCATTATGGAATGAACTAAGAGGGATAGAGTTTTATAGTATATAATAATTTGTTAATATAAGTCCCGGTGCCGAAGGACTATTTATCAGGATGAAGATAGAAGCATTATTCATCTCAGATGTTCATCTGGGTTCAAAGGGTTCCAATGCGAACCAAGTCTTAGAGGTATTAAAACAGTATCAACCCGAATATTTGTTTCTTGTGGGGGATATAATCGACGGGTGGTTGCTCAAACGTAAGTTCCGTTGGCCTCAATCACACACCAATGTATTAAGGAAGATACTATCGTATTCCAAGAATGGAACAAAGATAATATACATTCCTGGCAATCACGATGAATTTGTAAGGGACTACGAAGATTTACAGTTCGGGAACATAGAGATTCATAATGAGTATGTATGGAATAATACCTACATCACCCATGGGGATTTATTCGATGGTGTGGTTAAACTAAAGTGGTTGGGTATATTGGGTTCCATAGGATATGATATAGCCATATCCATAGACAGGACCCTAAAATCGTGGGGGTATAAGAGATCACTATCCAAATATCTAAAGAACAAAGTAAAGGAGGCGGTTAAGTTTATGACATCCTTCGAGGAGGAAATAGTTCGTCAGGGTATTAAACATAATTGTAAAACCGTTATGTGTGGACATATACATCATCCCGAGGATAAATTGGTTAATGGTGTTAGATACTTAAACACCGGGGATTGGATTGAAAATAACAGTTACATTATATACAACAAAGGAAAATATGAGTGTATTAAGTATCAAGGATAATATTACTATTGTTATCCCGTGTAAGAATGAATTTAACTATATAGGGAAAACCATACATCATATCAATGGTCAGTATGGGATAGAAGGAACCAGGGTAATCATTGCTGACGCCAATTCAAACGATGGGACAACAGAGTTTATTGACTTCATGATTGATTTATATAAGGATACACTAAAGATTGAAAGAATCCAGGGTGGAAAGGTAGCCTATAATAGAAATAAAGGGGCGGAACTTGTAACAACCCCATATATTCTATTCATGGACGCAGATACAATACTACTGAATGATGGGATAATAAACAATACCCTATATGAGATGGATTGGAATAAATTGGACTTATTAACGTGTAGGGTAAAATCCGTGGGTAATGATATAAGAACAAACATCACATTCAGTATATTCAACCTAATAAACAGTATCATATCAAGAAAGACCCCATTCGCTGTGGGTACATACTTCCTTACAAGAAAGGATAAATTCAATGAGTTAAAAGGATTTGACGAGACCTTAGATAATAGTGAAGACTATTGGTTATCCAAACAATATGACCCAAGTAAGTTTAGAATCTCCAATCACTATATAGGACAAGATGATAGAAGGTTTAAGAAGATGGGATATATTGGAATGATAAGATTAATTATACAAGGATATATCAATAGGAATAATATAGAGTTCTTTAAAAAGGACATAGGATATTGGAACTAAGATGAGAACATTGTACCCTATCATTATATCGTTTACAATAGTAGTTCTTTTCTCTATATTAGAAGTAATATATAAGAAGTTAAAATGAGTAAGAGAAAAAAACCCTTTGAGAAGATTGTAAAAGAATGGAAAGAAGCTACCCCCTTAGAAATATTCATAGGTGTAAGAGATAACTTCTTCTTTGGATTCCTTGGAGCAACCATAGTAGTATTCATTAGTACTCGAGTTGATGTTATGGTTCTTGTAGGTTATCTATCTTACTACTACATGTTAGGAAGAATTCAGAATCGTCCCCGTTATGTCACCGACCTTGGTAAGATGATTGTCTTTCCCATCCCCTCCGCACTTGGAGCATTTGTAGGATATAAATTGTCCTATATTGTACAGGCATTAATTCACAACATTTAGATTTATATGAGAAAGATACTAATAGGTTTGTTCCTAATGGTAGGACTAAACTCCTATTCACAGGATTCCCTTCTAACAAAAAGAATGGATAAGATTGATTCGACCATAAGGGTATATGGGAAACAACAGTCCATCGCAAACAAGATAACTATAGTGTCGATTGCCACAATAACCATAGGAACAATAGTAGGAATTCCCGCAGCTCCCCTGTTGATTGTGAACACAGTTGGAGACTTGGTGACCATCCTGATTACAAGTAAATCTAATAGAAAACTCTCAGAACATAAGAGTAAATAATGTTCACCTGTTCACGTTTGCGTGAACGTTCACTGTCCGTGAACATAGGAATAAAATGAACACCTGCTTCCGACTTTGGACGTATTTTACTTCCGAGTTTGTCCTCCTGTAGGGAGGGAGACATCGTCTCCCGACCGACTACACTGCTCATATTTTAGACCTTCTATTGGGCTAATTTTAGACCCCTAATAAATCCCCGTTTTTACCCCTGAAATCGGTACTTTTTTTGTACCTTTTTGTCGTGATCATTTTTAGTACACAAAATTATCTTTTTTTATCCCGTTTTTGGGTTCTAGTATAATTTATCCACATTTTAACACTTTTTCCCACATTGGTGTGAACTAGCCGGGGATTGACCTGTGCGTGAATCACGACCTAGTTTTATTTCCGGTACGAAAATATAACCATTATAGTGTAATACGTATTGTAAATTATACGGGCCTCCCTAGCGGTCGGCCCTTCAGGGGATGTAGTACAAGGTCATATATATGGATATAAAGTTGTCCACATTTTCCCCCCACTAAAGTGTCATACAACCGTCCCTCGGGTCTCCCCTGAAGGGGTCCGAAGGACCCCGTAATTGCCAAACAATATTAGTGGTCCTGTCATACGTAATTTTGTTTGGCAGGTAATACATCGGGATGAAGGGCCGACCCGACAGGGGAGGCCCGCATTAGTCATACATTCGGTCCGAGTCTCGTGTCATACGAATGTTGCTCGGCACGGGAATCAATGTACCAACATCTAACGCCGGAAGATATTGCTCGGCAGGGTGTCATACGCCCAAAACAAAAAAGGTCCCACGAGGGGACCTTAAGAAGTTCTACTACTATACGTGTATTACTTACCTTGTAATTGATTACGGTATTGAACCGCTGCTCTCTTAGAAGAGAAGTTCTTAGAATACTTTGTTCCGTTCAAACTTACACGAACACGGTAAGATGATCCATCATGGTAGATGTTGTCAGAAACGGGAACGTAAGTAGTTAAAGGTTGACGTGTAGTCTTCTTTTTCGCTGTAGTCTTACGAGACTTGGTTGTTGTTGTTTTTTTCATGACATTATTTGTTTATATATAAATTATAAACAAAATACCTGAGAAAAAAAAATCTGTGGTAAATTTTTTTTCAGGGGTCATGCCGAGCAATATTCACCTGTTCCTTCTCAGAGATCTGACGGGGACTCATATCTTTCTCCCCACTTCTTGGTCATGTACTCGTGGTACCTTTTGATTTTGTATGGGTTGTACAAGAATATGATGAAGTAGAAGTCGAAAATCCATTCGATGCGTTTAAGTAATTTTTTCATGTTGATATGTGTTAGTAAGTGTGCCGAGCAATATCGCCCTGATTCTCCTGATCAGATCAGAAATTGTTGTGGTAAGTTAACTCTTCATCTCGCACCTCATGGAGGTTGAAATCTTCAGTGAGACTCTCGAGTAGTTCGATTTTGGCCCTACCCACTACAGGTAGAACTGTACCAAGGTCGAGTTGGAATTTAATCTTATGGATTTCTCCTTCGACCCATAGTCTTAGATTTGTTTGATTAATGGACATGTTAGATGTATTTGGTTTATAAAATTGTGCCGAGCAATATCCGCCTATGATCAGTTGGTGAATAATTGTTTGTAACCGCTAAAAATAAATTCAACCTTCCTATTATCGGAATCTACACCATCCATCGTCCAAAAGGGGTTTACTCTAGGGTTATACCTAATCTCTTGTCTGTAATCCTCCGCTCTCCAAGTACTAGGGTATGGTTTCCACGAAAACTCATCACATGTTACCCAAGAACAAACTGATTTGTTTTCACCGTTGAATATTTTCTCAGCAGTTTTTCTGTTGTTCTTTAACTGACAGTCCCACATAAACAGCTGCACCTTGTTAGGATCATAGTAGACCACTTCACCTTTAGGGTCAGTAACTTTCCACTTCATATAGTTCTCACCTCTACCTAAGTTAAATCTAACCTTATACTTCTTTGACATAAGATTTATTTAAAAAATTCAAAATCAATTACAGGTTCTTCCTCAACCGCGAAGTCAACAGCCATTGCTACAACCTCCCCGTCGATACGAGCTGTGTAGAGTTGGTATCCACCATCTCCTAATCCACTACGTGAAACAATTCCCTGATCATATGTTCCCCATCCTTCTGTGGTCAGAGTCATCTTACACATCTTACTGTACCAATCACCTCCGTCTTCATCACCTTTCATTATGGAGTCCAACCATTCGAATGATCTACCGTCGTATCCAACGGTCGGAACATCAATAGTAAGTCCATCCTTTCTGAAGGTTTCATATGAGAAGATACCAGCTTGACCTGAATCCACTCCTACTTCACCGTCCTCAAGGTCCCATACCAAGTCTTCATCATCGTTATGGTCCTGATGGATTACCAAGATCATGGACGAACGTATACCCCAATCTCCAGCATCGTGGGTCTTGTGATACGCGTTGTATTGACCAGGTTTAACACTGTCCAACTTAACTTGACACCAGGTAGGTTCGGTGTAACAAGGGTCAGAAATCATTACTTCTTTACCTAAGGTAATAGTTCTTGCTGTCATACGTATTGTGGTTTAAATATGAATTCATTTAGTTGTACTACACGACGGTGTATCTCCTTTAGGATTCGCCACGGTAGTTTAGAATATTTAATCCTCCTCTCATTCTCGTCATACAACTCACCTGTTACACAACAGATGGAGGTAATCTTGGTCTTGACGATTGTATCCATAAGAAACCTGTCATACACAATTGGTTCCTTCAGGTAGATGTCTCCCGTGTCGTCACCATACTCCTGACAAATCTTGGCAGTACTACGTATTACGATGTCACAGTGCACTCGGTCCCTAATAGACTGAACTTCCGTTCTCTTAACCATAAAATGATTGTTGGGTTAAAGGTATGACAATGTTTAGAATATTCCAAATAATTCTAGAATATTTTTTTGTATTGAGAAATGTTTACACTAATCTCCTGATTCATGGCATCAGTTAGCTTGGTAACAGCTTTACTTACGAACTCCTCGTTGCCCATCAAATTCCGTGTATCCTCACCGTAGAATTCTGTGAGACCGACGATAACCCTGATGTCCTTGGTACCCTTGTCCCTACGGAAGAATGGGGTTCGAGCGTAAATGTACTCTCTTACTATAGACAACTTGAAGTCCTCACCGATGTTATCTCGGGACCTTAGTTGCATAACAATCTCCTCCAAAGAAGCCAATCGGTCGAAGACGGTCTTATTCTCTGTGATCACTGTTTGATATTCCCTTAGGAATTCGTTCGACTCTTTACTGTTACTTAGGTCCTCCTTAAGGTTAATGAACCTGTCGTATGTACTTACCTCACTTGCATTCCCCACGATACCTGTAAAGACACCGTCCGTTAACTTGTTTACTCTACCCATGTGTATTTTAATTTAAAATGAAATCAATGATAACAATCTGCCGAGCAAATTGCGCTTATTCCCGTCTGTCGATTTTCCTGAGATTCTCAAGTCCATCTTCGTATCCATAGTCATCCTAAAACTACCAGGATTACCTTGAAAGTATTTTGTTGGTTCGATATAACCACTACTTACTTTATACTTCTCCACCCACTCATTGAATGTTAATGTGGATTTGAATTTGCTTGGTCTAACTCTGAGCTTCTTTTCCATAGTATTCTTTTTGTTCGTTATAGAAATCAGTTAATTCTTTTGTGTCTACGTAAGGGAAATGGGCAATGAACTCCTCCAATGTTTGTTCCTCCTCACCAATGAAGTATTCAGCTTGGGATTCCATCTCTGTCCAAAAGTAATCTTGCTCAAAGACAAATAATCCCTCGAGGTAGTTGTAGTCTTCCTCATTCACTCCACCATCCTTATCACAGAATGTTTTACCGCAGAAGTCACAACCAGGTTCAGTGTAGTATAACTCCACATCTACGTGGTACAACTTCGCAAGTATAGTACCAAATCCGATTGGTGGTGACCAAGCTGTTTCAGGACTGATAACAATTTCTTCTTCAGAGAATTGTGGACACGAGTCGTCATACGAGACATCCCACTTCGTCCCCCAATTAGTTACGTTGGTGTCGTACCATTTCTCCTGATACTCACCTTCAGTCATATGGTCAGGGTATCCAACCAAAGTCTGAAATAAATTCGATTCGGATTTGTTTTCGATTGACTCCATCATATCCTTGATACGACAGATGTTTTCTTTACTACCAGTGATAGTAATTGTATTTGAACACCAATTTGGCATAATAATGAGTTTTAAGTAATACAAAGATATAACAGGGATACCATTATTCCAAACAATATCCCTGTTATTTTATTTTATTTACCAAGATGCGTAGTATTCATACTCAGCATCATCTTCACAATTAGATAATTCTTCTTGTAAGAAGTTCATTGTATCAACAATGTCTTGCTTATAGTAATCATCAATAGTGTCAGAACCAAAGAAGAAACCTTGCGTTGGTGGGAGTATGTCTTGTAGTACATCATTATCATAGACTTCAACATCAACCATATATTCTTCACCACCTTTCCAACCACCAACAACTTGTTTAGTAACCTTCGGTGCGTTTTCTAAAATGTTCAGAACAGTTTTACACGTTTCTAATAGAACTTCTAAATCAGTCTTGGTTACGTAATACCTAACATCCGCAACAATTTCTTCAGTATTGTTACAGAACCAGCCGTGGATTTGGTTTGCCTTTCTCCAATACATTAACTCCTCGATAACATAAGATACTCTTTCGGATTTAATGTTCGGGTAAGTTACACCACCACGTTTAACGGATACGTCGAATTGGTCTTCAGGTTTTCTGTGTGACCATTGTTTCACGTAAGTTTTTTTCGATAGATACATGTCTAATCCCATGATAATAAAATTTTGATTGTTAATAATGATACAAATATAAAAGAGATATTGTTATATTCCAAACAATATCTCATATTTTTTTATGCGTTTACTTCTTCGTATTTCTCTACGAATTGTGCAGGAGTTCCACGAAACAATTCTGTCTTGTCTTCGTTGTTGTCATAACAAACGTACTCGATTGTTCTGTCCTCTTTAACGATAATGTCGTAAAGATAATCTTCCCAGCTTTCACCTCTACTTTCTAAATTGTGAATGTAAGTACCACCAGGCCCATCCTTAAACTTGGCAATAAGCTGAGCCGCTAAACAACCTGCTCCGTTGAATACTAATTGAGTTTCATTCATTCCTAATCCATTAACAACTTTTGCTGTTGATAACCATTCAGCGGTTTCAAGTGGATGACCTGTAGGGTATCCATCATACTGGCGGTAGATTAAAACTAAATTGTTGTTCTCGATTGAGCCGTCTTCGTTTTTGTACTGCTCAATAATTCTGTAAGTTGAACGTGTTCCCATGTTAATGTGTTTTTGTGATTAATAATATAACGATACAAAGATAATACTTTTTTATTTACCACCAAACTTTTTTTGTTAAAATTTTGTGAAAGATGTTTCTGTTGATCCAGCGGCCAGGAGCTCCCGATATTGCTCGGCACATTTTATCTGGCTAAAAACTGCATGATCCAGCGCAGATCAGATCCCCGATGTTGCTCGGCATATGTAACTCATTGATTATCAGTAGTGGTAATATTTGCCGAGCAATATCAAGCCAGCGCACGATCAGCTGCAAAATCTGTTGCAAAAAAGAATCCCCCGACTTTCGCCAGGGGATACCACACATTACTAACCACAAAACTATAACACTAAACTACTTTTTCGACATAACCATCTCGAACAGATTATTATAGTTGTTATCTATAATCTCTTGTTGAGATTTAAGTACTCCATCTAATGTGGATACTTTATTTAGGAATTCCCATTTACCATTATTTTTGGAAACCCACTTCTCCCAATATTTGCGGTTCTCGCTTAATTGGATTCTAACCCTTAACTTGTTCTTGTGGTCAATCAACTTTAATGTGTCGGCACTACTACTTACTTTCATAAAGGTACAGTTTGATTTCGTTTGCAAAGGTAATACATATATTTTAATAAACAACAAAATATTTTAATTTGTTTAAACTTTTTTAAAATTCTTTAAACAAACTATGCCGAGCAATATCGGATGATCTGCACCGTCGCAGGTAAATCTCGTGGGCATAAAAAAAGGTGGACATTTCTGCCCACCCTTAATCGTTACACTATAAACACTAATCACTAATCCTCTTTTCCGTTCGAATGTTCTCAGCCTCCCATTGTTCACATAACATTAGTATCTCTGATAGTACATCCTCATTGAACTCTTCGTATTGTGCGTCATACGAATCAACTTCATCACTACTCATACTACTTGGTTCGTAGATGTTTACTTCGACAAAGTCTTTACCAAAGTATTCAGCAATTCCTACGAACTTACCTAACTCACCAACTACAATACCAGCAGATTCAGTTTCAAGCTCACCCACCCAAAAGTTTCCTTCTGTTGATAGTATCTTTTTGATTCTATCTATTGTCTCTTGCTTTGTCATACGTTTATTTTATTTGAGGTAAGTAACTTGATTTTCCATCGTGATAAACTATTTCACCCATGTCAGTATAGATTTCGGTAACGGACTCTCCTCCGTTTTCTTCTACACTCATAAGTTCTGTGGTTCCATCATATTGTTCCCACGGCAAATCAGATGTATTACCTTTGTCGAAGAACTCCTTTGCTTTTTCTTTTGCTTCAGCAAGTGATTCTGCCTCAATCTCAAAATGAGTACGATACCATGTAGTTACCTTTTGGTCTACATAAAAGTCAAATGTTTCCATGTGTTTATCTATAAAGGGTTACAAAATTACCAAAATATTCTTCGAACGTATTAACTGCGTTCTCGTAGTCTCCACTCATCATTCGACGAGTAAACATTTCTGAATTGAGACCAAGTTGTTTACAAAGTCTCCCACCGATTCCTATCAGTGCGAATACGTTTCCATCTGGCCCCGTAAGGTCGATTTCTATTTTACTTTCTTTTTCTTCGATTGACTTAATCATAGTTATTAGTTTTTATTTGATAGTACCTTTGTTGTTAGGACCGAAATAATATTTAATAGAATTTTCATCATCACTTTCACCACCGGTCAGTTGACTCAACTCACTTTCAAATTCTTCCCTCATACCTTCAATATCCCACTCCTTAACATTTTCATCAACGTTCCCATCTTCATCTTCGGGATGATTAAACATTACATTCACTTTGATTACATTCTCGTTAGTCTTCCTACACATTGTTTGAGAATACTCTAATTGATTTAATGTGTCCATGTGTTGTTGTCCACTATATCGGTTTTGTTCACGATGGATAACCACTTGATGAGAACCTACAATTTCCCAACCATCTTTAATTCTTTCATTTACTTTGGTAGTTAGTTCACTTGGACTTCCACCACTTACAATTTTATATTCCATCTTATTTACAATTTTCGTTTATTAATGTTATGTCTTCTTCACTCAATGTGTTTACGAATTGTTCACTACAATCGTCCAAGTGTTTACCACTACTAACGTCATAACCACCATTTTGGTATTTTGCGTAAACGATTTTTGTTTCGGTATCAATTACTGAACCGACTGAATTTAGATTTAGTATCATGTTGTTTTGTTTTAGTACACAAATATAAAACGATTATTTTTATATTCCTAATAATATTTGTTAAAATTTTGTGAAAGAAGATTCCCGTGATTAGACGAACCCGGATGGTAAATGTTGTTCGGCACATTTGATTACTGCCGAGCAATATCCCGGATGGAGATCAGATCTGATTCTGGATTCTTGGAAATAAAAAAACCCCCGATTAATTCGAGGGTTCATCTTCAATTATTTCATAATCACAATGTTCTTTACATTCAGAACATATTGGGTCTTCGGTAATCCAAAGTGGGGCTCCACAACAAGTACTCAATTTCATATTGTTTCTTTTTAATGTTTTATATTTCAAATGGTAGGTATTTGGTAGATTTACCCGGTACATATCTTTCATCGATATGGATGTCGTTATCAATAGAGAACTTATTGAAAAGGTCAACTATTTCTTTTACTTTAATGGCGAAAACCGTGGACTTCTCTATTTCACATTCTTCTATGTGGTCGTAGATTTCATAATTAAATGTTAATACACCTTTACCATCTTTGA